>Ga0326728_10000282_pt1 | contig 206531 bp, 187 predicted proteins | sample MB3enrmetagenome_FD_207602 | JGI IMG/M metagenome (GOLD analysis project Ga0326728, IMG submission 207602) | Lab enriched peat soil microbial communities from McLean, Ithaca, NY, United States - MB31MN | ecosystem: Environmental > Terrestrial > Soil > Wetlands > Peat | place: USA: New York... | reverse complement strand
CGTGCGGGTTATCTCGATCGGTTTCATGGTATGAGAAGGCCACGCGGCCAAATTTAACCGTTGTGACAGCCTGCTTAAAATGTAGAGAGAGGCTTTAACGTCCGTGTATTTTAAGCGTTGTCAATAAACGAAGAACATGGAATGCGTTCGGGTTTGCATTGTTTCGTACCTTCGATTCGTGCGAGCGCCAGCCCCACCCGTTTGCTTTTTTGGAGGCGAGTTTATGATCCTGACACGTCGCGCGTGGTGATCCTTCATGGCGGGCAAGAACATATCGGGCACCCAACGTCGTGGCTTTCTTGACCACGACATGTTCCTCGATGCCGAACAACGTATCTACTTCGTGCTCGGCCATTATCAGCCTCCAGACCGGGTCATCTCCGTCCTGAAATACGTTCCCGACCCTCGCGGGACGTGGATCCGTGCACCATCGGGATTGATCTACGCGCGCACGTATTGGCACCAAGGTATCGAAGCGATTGAAGCCAGCGATGCTGCAGTAAAAGCGACGGCGGATCCAACCTTTGATGAATGGACAATCATCGATCCAGTCTTCAGCGCACCCTTTCTCGAAGTCCCGGTTCCCGCGATCGATACACGATTGCTGCCCGAGGAACGTCTCACGAGCATTCTTGGCACTCCAGAAGAGGGCCTCGATGCGGTGGAGATGCGCGTGCGATTGGTCGTGCAAACGATCCTAGACAACTTCGGAATGTCGACCATTCAGCTGAGAGACGTGGGCATCACGGGATCCATCCTGTGGAAAGGGCATTCGGACCGGTCTGACATCAACCTCAACGTATATGGCTTATCGGTATGCCACAAGCTCAACGAGATATTGCTGGAACGGGCAGCGGTCGAGCCAGATCTCGGTCCGGGCTTGCAGGTCCGGGCCAAGGACTTCTCGGATGTCGACTTGATCACGGTGGCCCCCGACTTGCCTGCCAGTATTCTAGCTAGGAAGCCCAAACTCGTGTTCGATGGCTTTTCCCCTGGCATTCAGATAAGGTGGTGCTTGCGGGCGGGCGAATTTCCCATTGCGTACGACACCGAGCGATACACGGAGTCGGGTGTTGCGACCGTGAAGGTTCGTATTGTCAGTGACAGGTTCGGATTGTTTCTTCCCGCGATCCTCGCCGTGGAGACGATCGAGGGTACGCCGGCCATCGATCGAATCATGATTTATGACACCCGGCTCGTTCGCTTGTTTAGAACCGGCGATGTCGTCCAGATCACCGGGCTGGTCCAAGAGATTAACGACAGCGGCGTGTTTCAGCTACTGCTTGGATCTCGCGACCATGCCGGTGAGGAAAGCGTGAGATTTTTAGACGCCATCGACCGGGAATGACACATGGAATATACCCAGTCGATAGCAAATACAAAGAAAGCCGAGATCATGCTCATCGGCAACGAGCTCCTCATCGGCATCACCCGTGATATCAACGCGTTTTGGCTCGGCAAGCAGCTCACGAATTTTGGTATCTCAGTTGTCCGAGTGACCATCATCCGGGACGACGTGGACGAGATCGGGTTCGCCTTTAACGAGGCCATCGCACGGGCACCCGATTACCTGCTCACGAGCGGTGGGCTGGGGCCGACCTTCGACGACATGACCATCCAAGCAATCGCGAAGGCACGAGACATAAACTTGGTCAAGAGCGACGAGGTCATCGGCTGGCTCGAAGAACGCTACGGATATCTGTTGAGCACGGGCATGGTAAAGGAAACCGGCTTGAACGATGCCAGGCGAAAGATGGCTCTGATTCCCGAGGGATCGACGCCGCTCAAGAACAATGCAGGCTCCGCGCCCTGTATCTTCATAGAGATCGGGCCCACGAAGGTCTTCATCCTCCCTGGCGTTCCCCGCGAAGTGCAGGCGCTGTTCTCGGAGCAGATCGTGCCCATTCTGCAGCAGGAGAGCGAGGGCATCAGGCTCTACGAGCGCCGGTTCGTTGTCGAGGGTGTCGGGGAATCGACCGTCTCTGCACAGATTGTCGAGCTCATGAAAGAGTTAGATGACCGCATCTGGATCAAGTCCCACGCCAAGTATCGCGACGGGCACTATTACATGGAAATGCACGTGTCCGGATACGGGATCGACACGTTCGAGCAGGATGTTGACGTGGCGGCAACCCGCGTACGGGAGATCGTCGCTTCGCAGGGCGGACAGGTCCGGGAAATGGATGAAGAGAAAAGAGAACCGGACAGGGATGCGGGGCCCGAAACGGACTCGAGTTAGGCATTTTTCTTGTTGATCTTCCTGATGGTCTCGTCGATGAGTTTCTCGACCCGTTTGTCCTTGGTTTTTTCTTGATCTAGAAAGGATCATCGATGATCTCTTCGTCCGCCTCGATCTTCTTGGATATGGAATCGAGTAACTTCTTGAGCTCGGGATCCAAGTGTTTCGAGGTGTCAACGGTGTTCAGGAAAGATCTAAGGCCAGAAAGAGGGTCGATCCGCCCCGTGCTCTCTTCGGTCGAGGTCGATCGCTCAGCTTCCATCTACGATTGGAGGTTCTCCAGATTCTCGGCACTTTCTTCACCGCCCGCGGGTGCGGCGGCGAGTGTACTTTCTAGTTTCGCCTTTAAGTCGGCGATTTCGCTCTGGAGGCTGGCGATCGTTTCCTTGAGTTCTTCGTTCTCGGCTGATAATTGCTGGCTCTTCTTTTTTTCTGCATCGAGGTCTGCTTGGAGCTGCTTGTTCTTGACCTCGAATGCCCCGCCGCCGCTTGGCGTCGCTACGACCTTTCCTGCCTTGGCTGGTGCCGCGGGTTTCGCGGCCGCACGTGGCGATGGTTTCTGCGCGGCGGATGGAGCCTTCGAAGCAACCAACTCCTCCTCGGTTGGCATCGTACCCGATCCGCTTTGCAATCGCTCGACTTCCTCCTTCAAGGCGCCAATTTCTTCACCTTGGTTAACCGTCATCGTCTTGAACCCGTAGAGCTGATACTGGCTCTTGATCTTCGTGCTGAGCGTGCCAGCCTTGTACTTCTTGTGAATCGATGCTCGTTGCCCGATCCACGCGTAGATGGTTTTTTCCGACTCCGAAATGATGAATGCAATATCATTCTCCGTGATCTCGGGAGTCCAGTCGAAAGTTTCCTTGTTATAGTCTTTTACGATGAGCGTCTTGTACATTTGACCTTTCACCCTGCTCATGGGCAGATTGGTCAAATCTCTAGTTGAGAGTTTAAAAAACATCTATCAAACAGCACAATGTCCAGACTTTACACGACTTAATACCAAGTAGCGATTCCATGTTTACAAAATCAGTCTGGAGGAAAAGGTAAACGAACAGATAGCAAGTGTGGAGCCGGTGTAAGTATTCTGGACAAAAAAGATAAGAAATGATTTAATCGGCTTCTTGAGCCTGTTGCGATGTTTGTTTCAGGTTCGTTTTGAATTCACCAAGTTGTGCCTTGAGTTCGTCATTCTTGGTTGATAGGTCCTGGTTCCTCTGTCGCGCCGCATCGAGATCCGCTTGGAGTACTAGACTTTGTTGAGCCCCTGAAGCCTCGTCTCGAGCGCCGCAGGATCGATGCCTTGGATCCTGATCGTCTTGGTTGTTGACGTGGCGCCCTGGACGAGTTCCAAGGCAGACGAGGGAACCCCGAGTTCCTTGGCAAGCAGCTTGAGAATTGCCCTGTTAGCCTTTCCCTTCTCGGGTGGCTCGGTCACCTGCACGGCCAAGCTGTTATCTGCCTCCACGTTCACCGCGTTGTGCCTGGCCCCGGGCTTAGCGTGTATTGTTATGGTAATATAGCCAGGGGGATTCGTACTCATAATTCTATCCGGGGCGGGTCAACGATTTAAATCTCGTTTTTTTCGTGAACTTCAATCATGAGCGAAACTGAATCAAAGGCAAAATTTCGGTTTGACTGCACGAAATGCGGTAAATGTTGCGAAGATCGTGAGCCAATTCCACTCGCGTTGGAAGATATCGACTGGTGGAGCAAGAAGAACGTCATCCGCAACCTCTTTCCCTACCTTCGTGTCAAAAAGGACGCGGACAAGGTACTCTCTCTCGTGATGGACACGATCCATGCCGAGGGTGCGGAGGAAACGGTCGATGCCCCCCAAGACGAGCCGAACCCCGAAGAGGAGTTGGAGGACCTTGGCGGGGGCAAGCTAGTCAAGGGGAAGTGCCCCATGTACGGCGCCGACACGAAGACTTGCTTGATCTGGGCCGATCGCCCGCTTTACTGCCGAGCTTTTCCCTTGGGTTATGACGGCGAGTCCTATTACATCCAGATGGACGATTGCGAGGGCCTGAATGCAGAAGAGATGGACAAAGAGCTGCTCAAGGAGATGCGGGAGGAAGCCAAGCGACTTACCGAAGGAAAGCGGATCCTCGGCACGACGCTGCCCGTTCTGCAGGCCGTTATTATGAACCAGCTGGAAGCGCTCAACCGGAAAGCGATGGAACACCTATCATCCGAGGACATGGAGAAGCTGGGCTCGATCTTCCAGAAGTTGAACGAACAGAAGTAATCCGGCTTTTTTTTCCCTCCTTTCATGATCGTCGATCGTTTCGATTGTGGCACTTGAAAGCTTGTCTACCCCGCAGGCGGCATGTTTCATCTAGCATCTTGCTGAACAAAATCCCGAACAAAATGATGGCTAGATTTTCGGCCTGATATCGATATCTGAATTACAAGTGTGCCTGAAAAATCATAATGTTTGGCTAAAAAACCAGCAGAGAATGCCTATGGGGAAGCCGATTTTGCCGCCAGCTGCAACTGTCGCCTGCATGCGCCACGCACTAGAGTCGGTCTGCTCGATGCCCGAGTAGACGCACAGGTAGAAGGTGTTGCTGCCACTTGCACCGATGGTGTGCAGGCGTTTCTTGGAAAACTTGGGGTCGCGGTGGATCAGGTCCATCATCATGGCCCACTTCTTGATGAGCTTGTTGCACAACATGGCATTAGCGATGATGCCGAAGACGGACCTGATGGCCGCGATCGGTTCACCCCGGTCGTGGCCCATCGAGGCACCGACTTTGTTGCTTGAACAGTGGCACCGACTTTGTTGCTTGAACAGTGGCAATATATACGTCATGCGGCGTGATACCAATATATACGTGATGCGCGATGCTGAGCCTCTGGGATTCTTTATATTTAGTGCCTCTCTTTAGCATTGGTGTTGCGTTCCTGCTGATCTTGATCAAGAAACGACGGGAAAACAGAGCGATGGCCCAGCTCGACCGGCAAGACAAAATCGAATCCCTCGCCAATCCAATTGCCATCACGGCCATACTGTTCTTCACTCTCATTTACGCAACGTTCATCTCCCCGTTCCGCCCGATCATGCCCTATCCACTTAATCTCGTCACGGTCGTGTGGTACGTCCTGTTTCTCATCGTGTTTCTGGTCCTGTGCCTGCGGGAACACCACCGGTACAAGGGCCCGCCCCAGGAAGAAAAGGACGAGAAGGATCTCACGCTGAAATACGAGCTCATCAGGAAGGTGACCCACGCGACCATCCTGCTCATCGTCCTGTGCTACATCGCTCTCGGCCCGCTGGTCATGAGCATCCTGAACTGGATCCTGAGCAAGGTGCCGTTCCTCGGCGCTAAGGCGCTTAACGTGAACCCCATCTATTACGGGCAGTACAGCGTTGTTTTCCTGACGGTGATCGCCTTTCTCGGCCTCGCCACGTCGGAGATCGTGAGAGTGTTCTTCTACCGGTCCTATCCTCTCAAGTCAGTGAAGGTAATCTTCCGCCAGAAGGAGATCGGCGCGAGCCTCGGTTCCCACATCTCGCTGGCGGTCGGCTGCATGGCGACGATCATCTTCTTCGGGCCCATCTATCCCGATATCGTCATGGCCTCGATCTCGATAAGCGCAATTGCGGATGGAGCTGCAAGCATCATCGGTCGTCGCTTCGGCCGGCACGGGTACACGGGTGCCCTTTCACGAAAGAGAAAAACGTTCGAGGGCCTGCTCTCGGCAACTATAGTCAGCTTTGCACTATCACTGATATTTCTCGTGTACCGGTTCGGTATTTACTCCTTACTTATCGCATTCGTGGCCACCGGCGTCTTGGACCTCATCGACTGGCTCTCCCCGCAGATTTCCGATAACCTACTCAATCCTGTCCTTACATCTTGGGCAATGGTGTTCGTGGCAGGCCTTCTCACCGTGGCCGGTCTCATTCGATAATGGTTGGATATTCTCTTCGGCGCAAGCCACTCCTTCCTTGTCGCATTCATGGCCAGCGGGGTATTGGGCCTCATGGACTGGCTCTTCCCGCAGTTTTCCGGCAAGCTGCTGAACCCGGTGCTCACGTCGTGGGACATGGTATTCGTTGCAGGCCTCTTGATGCTCGCGAAATGACTATTCCGGCAAGTTATTGCCTCACGTCATGACATCCGAGTAATCCTCCTTTTCAAAGCCACCCAGACGGTAATTTGATCGTCGCGCCACGGATGCCGTGCCGTTCCGTGGCGTCCCGACGAAAAAGTGGCCATGGCGCTCGGCCTGCTTGGTGGAATGTCGTAAATCACATTTGCATAAAGAAAATAAGCCATTATTTATTACGATTAAGAATGGCGCAATGGAAATTTTAATTCAAATTCATTAAAGATGTAAATTTTTAATTCATTTTAAAAAAATTTGAAGAATTTAATTGGCGCAATTAAAATTTTCAAAAATCCTAGTTTTTTCTAAATATATTATTAAATTAATAAAGATTTTTATTAAAAAATAACGGCGCAATTTCTTTGCATTCTCGGGGATACTTCCACGGCCAGCTTTCCATCCCGTTTTTGGCCGATCGTTCCGTTCACGTGGCTCGGATTGCCGGCACTACAGGATTTAAAAGTTTCTTCGTTTTCATCCAAGCCTCCTCCGTCCTCCTTGATCTTGGGCCAACTGCCACGGGTTAAGTAAAATTTAAAACGCCAAAGTTATTTATAAATGACGTGAACGGCTCGCTTAAAACCGAGTGGTAAGAGGCCAACACCATGGAAATCGACAAGTCGATGCGAAAAGAAAGTGTCTGGAAGCTCAAACTGAATGCAACGGTAGACATGGTTCTAAAAGCGGTTGAGGACCTTTCATTACCTGAACCTTCGGTCACCATGAGCTTTAGTGACTCGGAAAAAGGCGTGACCATCGACATCGACATCTCCAAAGATAAAGTCCTCAATTTGAGTGGCGTACTTGACAGCTTCAATCAGGTTTGTCTTGGCGTTGAACCGACTCTGGCCGAAGAAGGGTATGCTGAACCTTCCCGCCTGCAACCATCTTCTCAAGCGAGATCACCAGTACCGAGCCCGCAAAAGAAGGCGGCCGAGCCAGCCCCCCAGAAGAAAGTACCCGCGTTGGCCAAGCCAACGCCCGTATCGGTAAAAAAATCACCTGCCAAGGCAACGACGATGCAGGCTGACGAGAACTCCCAAGACATCGACCTGGCTGCCGAGCTCGATGCCATCGTGAAGGACGCCCGGTCGAAGCCGGTGTATGTCGAGGGTGCCAGCAAGCAACCGGTTAAGACTCAAAGTCCCGTCAGGATACTCGCGCCCATGAAGCCATCGACCGATTTGAAAGGTATCGTGGACGAGTTAAAACCTCGGAAGGAAATTGCGTTCCCCCCGAAGTTCCCGAAGGAGGAGCCAGAGGAGGAGGACGAGGAGGAGGAACTAGCGCCCGCGAAAAAACCAATGAAACCGACAAAGGTTGCCGCCGACGAGCCCACCGAGTGGGATCCTTGGTAAAGTATTGCCCATCATTCTCTCGATCGCGTGCTAAATACGATACTTATCACTTCTTAATTTCCTGAATCTAGCTGGTTTTCATGGTTACCGAACGGGAACGGCGCTGTATGAAATGCGCTGCTTGCTGCAAACCGACGGAGATGTTCCTCGGGCCCGAGGACCTCGATCGCCTTCGTGCACTTGGCTACGACATCGATGCTGTCGCGATGCCCTCTCCTGACTATCCTGGCCAGCGCATCATCAGGAACGAAAAGGGGCGGTGCGTGTTCCTCGAAGGTGACGGGCCGTACAAGTGTGTCCTCTATCCTGATCACCCGACCGGGTGTCGGTTCTACCCACTTATCTATGACGCCGACCGGCAGGCCTGCATCTTGGACAAAAAATATTGCAAGTACTGGCGGAACTTTCAGCCCGTTCTCGTTGATCTTGCGGCTTGCACGGAACTCGTGGCTTACTTACACGAAGTCCTGAAAGTGATCTGAAAATAGGTTGTCGAGCTACCTGCTCTCGGTCCAGAAAGGATTTAACCCGTGCTTGATTCACTTGCGTAGGTGTCAATCTCATGGGCATTTACGAAAACAAGAGCCACGTGCTCGGCAAGGTATTCTCCTTTGGAACCTTTTGCGCCGTGTGCCACTATGCCGACAGCGAGCGGCGCGAGGCGAGGAATGTCTTGGGCTCCCTCGCGAGACGGGGCTACATCCGTCGCCTTTCTAGGAACAATTACTTGAAACTCAAGGAATGAACTGCATTCTCGTTTCATTCATCCCCCTTTTCTTCGCTTTTTTATTCGAATCAGGTCCCATCGTGACCCCACGACAAGTTCGTTTTCATTTGCTGTTGGCTTTGATAGATCAAGGTTGCCGGCCCTCAGGTTTAATATGAAAAATGACATTGGTTTAGCATTAAGTAGATCGTAGTCAGGTATTCATCATGGGAAAAAAAAACACCGGTTCCACCCGTGCAACGTCGGTCACGAGTGAAAAGCAGCCGTCAAAGCTGCAGGCGTTCTTGGAGAAGAACTTCTCAAACATATTCAGCAAGGAACATTGGATATACACGATTACATTCGCCGTTGTCGTCGGTTTCCTCGGACTCACAACGATTTGGGGCAAAACGCTCTTGGACACAGACCTGTTCATTGCCGTGGCCATGATGGGCGGTTGTTTCCTGCTCTTCGTGTTCTGCAACAGGAAGCCCCTGAAACAGTACATCATTGATGGAAGCGTGGGCGTCCGCGCCGCCATGCTCGGCATATTCGCCGCCATCTTTTTAGTCATCGCAATTGTCTGGTATGAGCTCACCAAGAAACTTGTCGAAAAGTACCAGTTCACTTACATGCTTCCTTTCATCTTTATGATCATTTACTTGGGCTGGAACTTCGCGCAGATCTTCTTCCTCCGAAAGGTGATGGAAAATATCTCTGATTTCGTTCAGGTAAAAGTCTTTACAAGGAAGCCAGCGCCCGCGGACAAGCTATCCGCCTCGAAGGCGTATTTAATCGTGGCCATCGTCGTGCCATTCGTGGTCCTTATCGCGTTCATGGTCTACATCTTTATGCGGAATTCAGGGCAATATGTCTCCCAGCTCTGGAACGAACCGACCGGCATCGGCAGCATCGTCCTCGTCGCGTGGGTGATCGGTATGTGCATCGTGTTCGCCTTGGGAGCCTTTAACATCTTCATGCTCCACAAGCAAACGATCAGGCACGATACACCTTCTGTTGCCGGGCCATTCCTCCACATGCTCTTCTGGATCTACATCGCCTACCGGGCCTTCGGCTTCATCACAGCGACGAGCAATATATTTACTCCGATAGGGAGTAAGCCGCCAAGCGACTTCGTCGATCCCGCCATAAACGTGGTTTTATTTATTATCACGATCATCCTCGTGTTCGAGGGGATCGGCGCAACGCAGCGTCGTTCATCCCTGCTCACCAAGGAAAACGTGCCGTTCGTGGCTTACATCATCGTGACTGCGGCCGTCATGGGTATTGTTTCGATGACAGCCACGATAGCCGCGGTGACTGCGAGTAACAATGCGTCTACACTGCCCGCTGTGATGAGCGCGATCAACAATATCTTGATGATGGGCATTGCCATCGTGTTCTATTTCTCCTACGTGAAACGGAAGCTGGCCCAAGAGAACTATCTCGAACGTGACAACTATTCGTTGCACGAAATCCAGGGCATGTTCCAGGAGTTTGCTACCACGATGGTGTCCCACCATCCCAACCTCAACTCGCGAGACGTTACACAGGAATTGACCGCGTTTCTCAATTCAAAGGACATGGCCCTGAGCGTGGCCCCGAAACCGGCAATGGATGCCGCACCGGTAGCAGCGCCTGAGAAAGCAAAAAAGCCCAAGCCCGAGAAAGTGAAGGAGTCCAAGGCCGAGAAAGTAAAAAAGGCTGAACCCGCGCCCGCGAAGGCATCGCCGCCGCCCTCGAAAGCGCAAGCCAAGCCCGCGCCGCCCCCTGCCAAGCCCGAGGAGGAGCCCGAGGTAAAGGACGAGGAAGAGGCCCCGGCCAAGGACGAGGAGGAAGCTCCTGCCAAGCTCGAGGAAGAGGCCCCAGCCAAGGACGAGGAGGAAGCTCCTGCCATGCCTGAAGCGGAAGCTCCTGCCAAGAACGAGGAAGAGCCGTCACCTGACGATGCGCCTTCCGACGAGGAGCAATGAACGTTCTTTTTTCAAGAACGCATAAAAAACAAGAAAATTATTACTTCTTTTTTTTACAGGCTTACAATTCTGGCGGTTCTTTGATGTAGCCAGCGTTCATGGCCGACTTGACCATATCTTGGGCACGCTTGATGATCTCCTCGGCGTGCTCCCGCAACTCGTCCTCGGAGACGCTGATCCGGGCCACGCCCTCCTCTTGGGCTTTCATGGCGACCGCAACTGCTTCGCGGGGGAACAGGTCCCAGTCGCTCATCGTCGGCACGATGTAGCTGGGGCTGAGTTCCTGTTTGTCCTCCGCGACCCTGGCGATCTCGTAGGCCGCGGCGATGCACATGGTATCCGTGATCGTCCTCGCGTGGACATCGAGCGTGCCCCGGAAGATGGCCGGGAAACCGAGCGAGTTGTTGATCTGGGAGTATCCCTCGAAGTCCGAGCGGCCCGTGGCAAAGACCTTGACACCTGCTTCAGCCGCTTCCCACGGCCAGATGCCCGGGATCGGATTTTCGGCTGCAAAGACGATGCTGTCCGTGGCCATGGTCTGGATCTCATCGATCTTCAGCGCCCCGGGGCCGTTCGCGCCGTACGAGATGAGCGCATCCGCACCCTCGAGTGCCGTGCACAGCGGGCCGGTGACCATTTCGGGGTTCGTCTTTTGTGCCAAGTCCCACTTGTACGGCTCATTTTCTTCCAGCGACAAGTCGCTGCACGAGACGATACCCTTGGAATCGCAGAAGATAGCGTGCTCCGTTTTCATACCGGCAGCCGTGAGGAGCCTGAACGTCGCGACATTCGCGGCACCAGCGCCGTTGAACACCACCTTGACATCTTCTAGATTTTTCCCGACGATCTTCAACGCGTTGATGAATCCAGCCAAGGTGATGGCGGCGGTGCCCTGCTGATCGTCGTGCCAGACGGGGATGTTCACGTCCGGATCGGACCGGAGCTTGTCGAGGATGTAAAAGCACTGCGGCTTCTCAATGTCCTCCAAGTTGATGCCGCCGAACGAAGGCTGCATGATCTTCACGATTTCGATGAGCTTGTCCGGGTCCTTCGTGTCGAGGCAAATGGGGTACGCATCGACGCCGCCCAAGTACTTGAAGATGAGGGCCTTGCCTTCCATGACGGGCATCGACGCTTGGGCGCTGATAGCCCCTAGGCCGAGCACCCGGCTGCCATTCGAAACGACGGCAACCGCGTTGCCCTTGTTCGTGTGCTCGTAAGCCTTGTCCGGGTCATCATGAATCTCCAAACACGGCTTTGCAACACCAGGAGTATACCAGATGCTGAAATCGTCCAAGCTGCGAATGCAGCATTTTGGCATTATCTCTATTTTGCCCTTGTAAAACGGGTGCAATACCAACGCATCGCGCCCCGGTTTCTGGGCCTTTGCAATCAGTTCTTCTTTCGTTTGCAAATTTTTGCACCTGACGCAATAACTCGAGGTAGTACCGTGAAGTGGGTCTTATATTCCAGAATGCGGAACGAAAGTCTCGTTTCTTGTGATGTATTCCGGGGCCAAGCGGGCGGCTGCACCGAAATAATGATGGTATATGGCGTTAGAATCCACGCGAGAAGGAATATCGATAATAATATTATTTTGCTCGATGATGCGATGGCTTGGGACGATAGCATCCACGTGAAAAGAGTAAATAGTATTACAAATGGTCAGAGTGCCACGGGACGCCCCTGTTTATGTAAGAATGCAGATCATCCACGTGCCTTATTCTTGCCATGATCACTCGTCCTCCTCTTCCTCGACCGGTTCGTCGTGGACGTCCTCGCCATCGGGTACGGCGGGAAGTGTCATGGCGATCGAGGATCCCTTGTGGAACGCGGCGGTCAGGCGTGCGCCGCCCGACGCCAGCACGTCGACCTGCACGGGGGCGTTTAGCTTGCCCGGGAGCCCGGTCACGTGTTTGACGGCTTTCCTGAATAGGCTGGCCCGAAGGCGGGCAGTCGAACCCGGCACCTCGAAGCGCTGGATCGTGGCCTTCCCCTCGAGGGACATCTCGCCGCTGGTGTCGTCGTCCGCGAAGCTCGCCGCGAACTGGGATCCGTCGGCGGCTTGGCCCGCGCGAAGGGACAGCACACCTTGGCACCCGGCAAATGATGAGATGGCCTTGAGCACCCGGCTGGTGGTGTCGAAGGTTACCACCGGGCAATCGTCGGGCGCGTTCGTGGCGGGGCGATCGTTGTCGCTGGGGCACTTGATCCTGAACGCGGTCCGCGTTCCGCGTTCCCGGTTTCGGAAACCGAGTGAAAGGACCGGCCGGGGGCCGGTGGTCGTATCGATGCTGGCCTGCACGATGAGGGCGTCGGGGAACGCGGGCGTCTTGAGGATCCTGAGGACTTCGGCAGAATCGAGCCTGGCCTCTATGGCATGGCCGTCGCAGCGCATGCCGCGGAACTCGGCCCTCGAGAGGATCACGGTGCAGGACAGGGTGGGCAAGTTGCCAAGAGCCGTGGCGCGCAGGCCGTCAGGACCGATCACGACCCGTGGATAGACCTCGATGCCTTCGATGGGGGCCAGCACGCGCTTGAGCAGGCGTGTCTCGATGCCGAACTCGACCAAGCCCTTGCGGGGCGTTATTAGTTTCGGGGTCGGGATGGTGCTCCGGGCGAATTCCAGCAGGGTCGCGGGGGCGCGACGGGACGGGGCTGGACGGGGGAGCTGACTCAAATCTTGGGTCGTCATGTTCGTTTTCACCACGATCCACATTAAATTTACGGATATAAACACCACGAATTTAGCAACGTGTCCAAGATGGGTCCGTCCGCGTGATCACCATGCGATCAATTTCAAGGCGTGGCTCGTCCTAGATGTCTTTGCCAGTCAAGCTCCCGTATCTCAGGATCGGGTTGTCTTGCATGGCGGCGGGGCTGGAATCGGCTCGCCAATACGGCGTGGGGATTACATATACATTTATTTTGACCCTCATAGACCGAGGCCGCGAGGGCGGTCGCGTCGATCAAAGCCTCGACGTGACGACGTGCGGCGAGAATAATCGGCAACAGAAGGAGTGGCGTTCGGCTCGAACATTCGGCCTGGACCTTTATGGTAAAGGAACGTGTCTTGGTAGAGCTATCAGGTTAACAAGGGGATTAATGGGCGGCGGGATGCTTCTGGTGACCTCAAGCGATCGTGAAAGAATATGGCAAGAAAAAAAGCACCCGATACCCCCGCGGTAGAGACTGTGGCACTGGCATGCGATGCGTACAACGAATTCTACAAGTATGCCCTGTATTACGATGTCGCGTTCAACCGGGACGTGAGCGGGGAAGCCCAATTCATCAAGGACTGCTTCGCGAAGTATGCCCCCGAGATAGAAAACCCCGTGCGCATACTCGAGCCCGCGTGCGGCACGGGCATATGGATGGAACAGCTCCCGAAGTTCGGCTTTTACCCGGTTGGCTACGATTTGAGTCCCGAGATGGTGCAGTTCACAAAGGAGCGCATCGCAAAAGCGGGGCTCGAGGGGCAGGCCGATGCGGTGGTCGGCAACATGAAGGACATCACGTTCGAGGAGAAATCCTTCGATGGCGCGATCGTGGTCATCAGCAGCCTGAGTTATCTCAACAAGGAAGAGGATCTCGTCAGCCATTTCACGAACACCGCCGCGGCACTCAAAGATGGCGGCCTGTACATCTGCGAGATATTCACCAAGCCCGATGATTTCGAGTACGAGCGCGGTCCGGACGACACTTGGGACGAGGACGGGTGCGGTGTTCACATGACCCTCACGTGGGAGACCAAGGATTACGATCTCGACAACATGATACGCCACATCCACTTCGCCATGCACGTGGTGGACGGGGACACCGTGTTCGATGTCGACGAGATCCACAACCTCCGACTGTGGACTGAAGAGGATTTCATCCGCATGAGCTCCGCTAGCGGCTTCAAGCTGGTCGGCATCTACGACCAGCAGTTCCAAGAGGTTTCGATGGACCAGCCCATCACCGGCGAGCTCGGCGCGCTTTTCCATGTCCTGAAAAAAGAATGAACCTGTTTTTCTTTCCTGGAGCCTCTTTTCATTTGCTTGCACGCGCGGTATGGCCATAGTAGATGAAACAACCACGATCTAAACGCAACGAGGTTTCTGGAAAACTTAGGAGTAAAATAAATGCGCATTTTTGTTACAAGGGCATATAATTGCGTCTCTTGATGAGATCGAGAACTGAATCTGCCTGTTTTGAAATCGGCACGGGTACCTTGCCAAATTGTATCTTCGCGAGCTCCTGGCACCTTGTGACCGTTTCCGTGACGTAACGATCGATGCGGTTGCTCGTCGAATGAGGTGTAACCATGCCTTTCATGGAATCAATTAATGGTTTTGACCATTCCTTTGCGATTTCCGAGATCATTTCTCTCGACCTTAGTTTCTTTACGCCAATCAGAAAACGTTCAGGTTACTTGTATAATTATCTGTTGCATTGCCACGTGCATGAGTTTATGATGTCTTCGTTACTAATCATGTCGATTGCCGTCGTCCTCCGGACGCGGACGAGCTGCCAACGGGCTGCTTTCATGCCCGTTCAAACTTAGCAACCGTACGAAAGCTCCAAGATTCATCAAAACCCAAGCTAAGACATCAGATTTCGAGCAGCGGGACCTGAAACCAACTTTTTTATGTCCAGCATATAAGGTTGTACTGTACACGTGCAATCCACAAGAGCTCGTGTTCTGTCGGTCTGTTTCCCGAGCAATCTTCTCGCTCGCGAGAAAATCACCGAACATCGTGGAACGTGAAAAAGATCCACCGTCTATCATGGATCGTGGAATGTGAATAATATGACTGGACACGCGTATACAAAGCCCGACGAGAACGACCTCGAATTCTTCGAGTCGGTCGCCGGGCGCGCGAACGTTTCTGCGAATCCTGCCATCATGCAATCCTACTTGGCCCGCTCTGTTATGGGTCTGGAATCAACCATCCCCGACATCGTCGTCAAGCCCAAGTATGTCGAAGAGATTCGGAAGATTCTGGTGCATTGCAGTGCCAGGAAAATCGCCGTTTCTCCAATTTCCGCTGGCCTGTCCGGTGGCTTCGCTTGCCCGTTGATAAAACCCGCGGGCGTGCTGCTCGACCTCCAGCGCATGAACCGCATCATCGAAGTCGACACGAACAACCGGTACGTCGTGATCGAGCCAGGCGTGACCGCCGGCGAGATCTGGTCGTACTTTGCGAAGAATTATCCCGACTGGGCGCCGCCAATCGCCGACGGCGCGCCGCCCGCTGCGACGATCATGGGCGACGCGATCGAGCGGGGTTTCTCGCTCATCACTTCTTCTGTAGGCCCGCAGGGCGAGAACGTGCAGGGCATGGAAGTCGTCGTCCCCCGGGGCGACATCATCCGGACCGGCTCGTGGGCCCTGAACGGCGCCAAGCCCTTCTACCGGTGGGGTCTCGGTCCCGAGATCTTCTCGTGCTTCATGGGGTCCCAGGGCACCATGGGCGTGGTCACGAAGGCGGCCATCAAGATCTACCCGCATCCCCACGCCAAGACCATCATCGTGTGGGCCATGGATAACCCCTATGACATGCAGGACCTGACGCTGGAGGTCTCCAAGAAGGAGTTCGGGATCTCGCACAACTGCGTGATGGTCCAAGGTGGGAATTGGCCCTTGGTCCAGACCCGCTGGCCCAAGGAGAAGGTGCCCAAGAACTACGAAGACTACCAGAAGATTGGCATCGCGCCATGGTGGATGAACTTCGAGATCTGGGCGCAATCCGAACAGGAGATGGAGCACGTCGTGTCGGAGATCGACCGCATCGCCAACGAATTCAAGGATGGCGGCAAGGCCAAGAGCCCCGACAGCATCCTGCGCCAAGAGATCGCCCCGCCGCAGATCGCGTCGCGGCTCAAGAAGCCCAACAAGATCGCCATCTCCTACTCGCTGTACGAGGCCGGGTTCCTGTTCGTCACGTGGTACACGCCGTGGAACGAGTGCGCCGATTTCGCCGTGCTCTACAACAAGATCCTGGAGAAGTATGACTTCCCGCCGGTCATGTGGATAGCGTCAATCGAGCGCGCGAGACAGGCCATCTGCATGCCCATCATCTGCTTCGACTCGTCCAAGCCGGAAGACTACGAGCGGGTGCAGGCGGTCAACCGCGAGACGACAGAACTCTTCCTGCCCAAGGGATGGATTAACTATAGACCCGATCCTTACATTCATGCGCCCACGACATATGCCATGGCAGGTACTTATTATAAGTACCTGCGGATGATCAAGGAAATGTTCGATCCGGAGTACATCATGCACCCGGGCCGACTGTGCCTGCCATAATCTCAAAAGGTGAAAAACATGGCAACTTACAGCACGAAACGACTCGAAGAATACAAAAAGGATATTTACCGCTGCATTCACTGCAAAGCTTGCAAATTCAGTTACTCCGGCACGCCTGACAAGAAGGGCCCAGGCGAGTACAAAGGCGTCCTCTACGAGGGCATGCTGAAGTCCTGCCCCTCTGGAATTAACTACGAATGGGAAGGCTACTGGAACGCGGGCCGAGTTTGGATAGCCCGTGGCCTGCTCGAAGGTACGCTCAAGCCCAGCGAGGCGGTCCGTGACGCCATCTATCCCTGCAACACGTGCGGCAACTGCAGTACGCAATGCGAGAACTGGATCGACACGGTCGGCATCATCGAGGCCGTCCGCGCGACTTTGATCGAAGCGGGCATCCCGCTCCAGGACAAGCACGCGCTGGTCAAGGCATACACTGCCGAGCGGGACAACCCCTACAACCGGGAGAAGGAAAAGCGTATGGACTGGGCGAAGAACGACGAAGACCTTGCCCCACAGCTCAACAAGGAAGACGTGAAATACGCCTATTTCACGGGTTGCACCGCTTCCTACAACCAGACGAGCATCGCAGTTGCGACCACTCGATTGCTCAAAAAAATGGGCCTCGACTTCGCGATCCGCGAAGACGAGGTTTGTTGCGGTAGCCCGTTCTTCCGGGTGGGTGAGATCGATTTTGCCAAGGGCCTGATGAACCGGAACCTGGAATACTTCGGCAACTACGAGCAAGTCATCTATTCCTGCGCGGGCTGCTACCGCACCATGAGCATCGACTACACCAAGCACACTGGCAAGCCCCTGCCGTGGAAACCAGTTCACGCAATGGAAATAATCGCGAAGGCGATCGCGGATGGCAACATCACGATCAAGGGCAACCCCGAACTTGAAGGCAAGACCCTCACCTACCACGACCCCTGCCACATCGGCCGCCACATCTTCCTGGAGCGCAAGCACGCGCTCATGAACAAATCCACGAACATCATGGCCGACTACCGGCAGCTCAGGGACATCAAGAGCAAGTGGTTCGAAGTACCCCGCACGATCCTGAAGGCGATCTGCGAGGCGAGCGGTGCCACGTTCGTGGAGTTCTACCGCAATATGGAAGAATCGTTCTGCTGCGGCGCGGGCGGTGGTGTCCGGTCGCAATACGCCGACTTCTCGCTGAAAACGGCGTCCCTCCGGCTCGACGAAGCCGAGGCAATCAAGGCCGACATCGTGACGACCGAGTGTCCCTTCTGCTGGCGCAACTTGGACGACGCGAACACCAAGTACAACCACGGGCTCAAGGTCATGGGCATCTTGGAGATGCTCGACCAGCTGGATCTCGTCGAGGTCGTGAATCCGATCGAGGAGATCTCGCTCGACGCCCAAGAATAGGTGACTTGGAAAGCCGCCGTGTATTTTTCTTTCCTTTCTTAAATTTTCAAGTCAGTGAACTATTGGTTTGAAGTGAATCCCCTGTGGGGGATGCGCATCGTTCCTCGACTCGATCTTATCGATATTTCCCTTGTCCTCGTCGATACAGACGACGAGATACTCGATGATATGCTGAATACCAAGGACGTGGAGAAGTAGAAGGAATACTTGAGAAAGTCGCTGAAACTCCACGAGAAGATCAATCTTATTGCAGAAAGGCTAGAATTGGAAGCTTAAGTATACTGCATTCTCGTTTTTAGCCCATTTCGAGATGCACGATCATGGATCGTCCTCGCTTGCCCCGAGTTTTTGATCCAGATCCTTGGTCGCCATGATGTAGGCCAGATCCAGCCGGTCGCCGATAAACAGGACGACCAACGCGAAACCGATGCCCATCTCGACATCCCAGAACAACGGCGAAGAGAGCCACGTGGCCGGGTAGTCGATGCCCGCCACGAGCAACAGCAGGAAGAAGGCCACGACGAAGCCGGCGATGGACAGCCGCTTCCAAATCGTCCTTCGAGGTCCCGATGGCATGATTGACAGATTCCACGCGCGTTAGCATTATTGCTAAACAATCGGTAGAGTATGGATCATGATACGGACAGGTAAATTTTCGCCTTTCGGTTTACACTACCTTCTCAGCTAGGAATTTCCATTTCATCCTGGCTAACGGTCACGTGTAACTTGAACTTTGGCCATGACAGAACACATCCCGAGAGGCATGACTGGCGAGAGGTCGATCGGGTGAAAAAAGTGCAGCTGTGAAATGCAATAGTACTCCTGTTCCAATTTGAGGGTCTCGACCGGGTAGATTTCGGCAGGTTTGACAAACCTGTTAGTTTTAAAGGTTTTCAAGAGAGATACTGGCGTCATTTTCTCGATCCTTCGCAAGAACACCGCCAGCATCAGCGTGGTAAATTCGGATTGCGATAAATTTCCTGATAACCAGGGGAAGACCGTGCGGAGGCCTACAGGCGCCGGTTTGTCAAACATCGGTCCCACCATCGTGCGGTTCGCACAAATCACATTTAATCCAACGACATTATATGCCAAAGTATGGCCCAAGGCAATTGTGGACATTACCAAGCGAGCTTGAACACGACACTTTTTGTCCGAATTCAATCCCTTGTTTCAATCTAGGAAGAATCGAAAGTCACCCTCGCACCGATCCTGCTCGTGTAGCAAGCACGTCTTCACCGGCGGGTCCATCTCGAACTTCGCTCCCAAGGCCTTCATCCAGCATTGCACGCGCCAGAGCACGCCGCACTTGTATTCCTGATCCCCACCGAGTTTCTTCACGCTCTTATGTGCCCAGCACCGGTTCATGGTCCAGTGCTTGACGTTCTTCTCGGGGAACGAGATGGTGTAATCCATTTGAAATGCGAATTGCCCGAACAGCATTATCTTCTTTCTTTTCGTGAAAAATTGTCGGACTTTAAGTAAATTAGTCGTAAATGAATGCCGAATCACATATGGCCCGATCGAGGAAGAGTGTTTTAACATCGATCACTTCCTTGGAGAAAAGGATCAGGGAACACGAGCAAAAAATTAAGGCTGCTCTTGAATCCAACAAGAATTTATTTCGCATCGCGCATTGGGAAAAGGAAATCCACACGTTCAAGCAAGAGATAGGAGATTTAAAACACAAGTTAAAAAGATAAATGTCATTCTGAGGATGATTATCTTAAAGCAGATGTGAGCAAACTTGGTCACCACTCATAAACAAATCGAACTCAGCGAGGACGATCTTATCGATATTTTCCTTGTCCTCGTCGATACAGACGACGAGATACTCGATGACATGCTAAATGCCAAGGATGTGGAGAAGAAGAAGGAATACTTGAGAAATTCGCTGAAAATCCACGAGAAAATCGAGTTTATTGCTCAAAAACTAGGCATTGAAACCTGAAAACACCGCTATCCCTTTTTTAATGCATCTTGGAAGTCGGCATGGACAATCGGAGACCTTCGTGTCAAGAAGGAGGGATATCGCATCTTGAAATGTACTCGCGTCCAAACCAACTCGAGCCAACAAACCTTGTGCCCTCGATCCCTTGTCCCTATCTCGGGGGCAGATCTGGCCACGGGCATCGATGCAAGCGTCGAAAACGGGGTGCTTGCGATCCAGATCCAGAAACGGAGCCCCTTATACTCCTTAACGTGATTACCGGCGGGTTATTAGTCGTCTATCTCTATTATCTCCAAATCACAGCTCTAATACTCAAACATAGAAACTCTTTTATCCCGGTTAGTGGTAAGTGGTTATGAATTCATCAGAATTCACGAACGTAGAGTGAAGAATAATAGAGCGTGACTGAACATGTCGGAAGATAATGACGACGAACGGCATGACGACCTTCCCGAGGAGGAAAACGAAGGCTCGGCGGCCGAGGAGAACGAAGACGTGCCCGCCGAACAACCCGAGGAAGAACCCTCCGGCGAGGAAGATGTTCGTCACATCGACGTGAAAAAGGACGCATCGGTCGAAACGAAGAAATCCCACGAGCTTGCCATCCGGAGGCACAATCCAGTTTCCCTGTTCCAGGACTTCGACCGGGCCTTCAACAACATGGCCAACGAGTCCGACCGGGCCTTCTGGAGCCCGACAGGCTTGAATGCGCTTTCGCCGTTCCGGTTCCTTGGTGAGGGACCCTTCTTCAGGACTCCCCTGGCGAACATCACGGAAGATGAAAGCAGCTTCACCATCACGGCCGAGATGCCCGGCCTCGAAAAGGGCGACATAGAAATCACCCTCCACGATGGCGTCTTGGAGATCAAGGGCGAAAAGAAAGAGCGTGTGGAGAAGAAGGAAAAATACTTCGTGCGGAAGGAATACAGCTCTTCCCAGTATCACCGAGTCTTCAGCCTGCCCGAAACCGCCGATCAAGAAGCCGCTATCGACGCGAACTTGGAGCACGGCGTACTGAAAGTGCGGATCCCGAAGAAGGAACCCGAAACGGTGCAAAAGAAGAAGATCGAGGTCAAGTGAACGCGGTGGCGCGTTCCCGCGAGTTTCCGGGCACCATCTTTCACGCAATTTTTCTCTTTTCTCTCTTTCCTGATTATCTGTAGGGACCATCAGCAAAAGCGCCCCAGAACATGGGCCGATCGGAAGTATTCATGTCCATGTTGTTCAGCATTTTACTAATTTTTCGTGGGGCGTAATGGCTGGAGACGCGCCGTTGAAACCTTTTTATTTTTAAACTCATACTTAGTTATTAAGTAATTATTTGCTGAGATCAGATACTCTTCCGCCAATACAGTCCTCTTTCCGACGTGAACGTGATGCAGGCAGCCAAGAAAAAGTTTGTCCTCAAGATCCTCACTGCAGGAGACGGTGGAGTTGGAAAGACCACATTATTGCACCGGTACGTAAGCAACCGATTCGTAGCCGATACATCAATGACGATCGGCGTGCAATTTCACCTCAAGAACATCTTGTTCGGTGGCGTCGACTGTACCCTTCAATTGTGGGACTTTGGCGGTCAAGACAGGTTCAGGTTCCTTCTGCCAACCTACGCGAGCGGTGCGAAGGGCGCCCTGTTGCTCTTCGATCTCACGCGCATGCAAACGACATTCTCGCTTGAAAATTCGTGGCTCCCCATCGTCCGGAAGGAGGATCCGAATATGCCGGTCGTTCTGTTGGGCACCAAGCTCGATATGGTCGACCCGAACTTTCCCCAGATAGAGCCTGGCTTCGGACAGGAGTTTGGTAACCGAAACAAACTCAATGGCTATGTTGAGACCAGCAGCAAGACCGGCGAGAAGGTCGAGGAAGCGTTCTTCATGCTCGTGAAGACCATTTTCGACTACAATGGAATCCCCTACGAGCCGAACGTCATGTGATAGTAGACAATTTCTCCTTATCATGTCGATGGCGTAAACAAGAAAAATCGTTTGAATCGATTCAGAGTTTGAATCCGGTTACCAACAGGAGGAACACCGCCGCGGCGATGAGGTCCGCCGTTGTGCCGGGATTTAGCTTCCTCTCCACCAGCTCGGCATCGAGCTGCTCGATCATTTCCCTTCCTTCCCTTGTTTGCATGCCACCTGCATCGACGCAGGCCCTCGCTTTCGTGGTTACCTCGACCGCGTCCTGGCCGCTTTTCCGGAGGATCAGGGAGTCAGGTCGCGTCGCGAGCAACTCGAGGAACAGCTGCACGATGGCATCGTTGATCCCGAGCGCCGGGACGAGGGTGCGCAGGCGCGGGAACGATTCGAGAAAGGTGATCCTGAACACGGACATCCATTCCTGGCTTATCCAATCGGTCTCGCTACTTGCCGCGAACACGTCGCGGAACTGGGCGTTAGCGTCGCGCAATTCCGTGTCGAAGCTCGAATTGTTCAGGTCAAACCGGTCGACCGCGCCCATGCCTCCGGGATTGCATTTCTGGATGCCCTCGTAGAGGTTGATCACGTCTTCCGTGTTCCCGGACGCGAGTACGTGGTCCAGCACGCCCCTGATATCCCGGATCGTCGATTTTCCGTAACCAATCGTCGCGCCCGTCGCCACCGCGAGCGGGAGCAGCAGCAGCACGTGGCCCAGGAGCAAATTTCCGCCGTTCTGCCATTCCATCATGTCCCCGAGCGCCGCGAGGAAGACCGGCCCGAGGTGGAGGTCCGGTTCGATGGCTTTATTTCCCCGGCCCAGGATGAATCCTATCTCTGCAACATCCCTGAAATGGCTGCCCAGCGACGCGATCGCCGAGAGAAACTGCTCGTAGGACTTGTCGTGCTGTCTCGGGCTCGAGAGCCGGTGAACGTTCCCGGGCTTCGGCGAGGCGCTCACTTCGAGAAGGCTCGCAAGTATGGCGCACCTCGATATGTCCCTTGGCTCGCTCACGCCAATCCGATCGGACAACGGGCGTTCATCATCATCTGGTTCGCCCAACTCGACTTGGTTCTTTTCCATGCTGGTTGACGGTCTAGCAGGACGATATTATAAGCTTGTTACGAGGAATTACAGCTCCGGGCTGGGAATACCGGGATCATCCGCACTCTCATGAGGCATAATCCTTTATAATGAATCATGTCAGATGATCGCCTTGCGGCTATCTGCCCTGCTTGCAAACAGCGAATTTACCTCCACAGCCTTCTCGAGGCGCAGGCACGTATGTCGGCTTGCGAGAATCCCATTTTCAGCGTGACGATGCTCCACGAGTCCCAAGGAGAACGGCACGCCCTCACGATATTCCTCGATCGCAACATGAAGGTTCGTGATACCCAAGTTTCGAACCTCCTGCTCGAACCCTGATTCTGCGTCAAAATTTTTTTACCATCCTTGGGTTGATAAAGTGTTTATCACATCAATGAGTATTACTTTTCCTTATGGTTGCGACCAACTTGGAGCTATCCAAGGTTCGCTTATTTGACCTGCAAGTGTTCGTCATACTCGCCCGGGAGAAGAGCTTCTCGAAAACCGGGAGCAAGCTGAAGATGACGCAATCATCGGTCACTCAAGTCATTCATAAATTAGAAGAGGATTTAGGTACCAAGCTTATCAGTCGTTCCTCGAGATCATTTACCTTAACAAGCACAGGTCGCATCCTGAGCGAGGCGGCTGTAGCGATCCTTGATAGGTTTCAAGTTTGTCGCCAAAACATCGAAAAGGTGGATAGCGCCGATCGGGACCGATTGCGCATCGCGGTGTCGACGACCCCCGGCGAATTCATCCTGCCCCCTTTTTTCAGCCAGTTTGCCACGGGCGTGACTGGTATCCACCTCGCGATCGAGATGTGTGACAGCAAGAAAGCCTTGGAGATGCTCGTGAACAAGGAGGTCCAAGTGGCCATCGTCGGGAGCATCATGGAGCACCTGGGGCCGGACTTCGAGGTGGAATTACTTCTCGACGAGCCGCTGGTCCTCGTGATCTCGAACAACGTCGACGTGGGGATCAACGAAGCGGGAGAGCACGTGCTGGGCACTGACGTGTTGGCGGGGTTGACACGGGTGGATCGCGAAGCAGGCTCCGGCACGCAGGCGGAGGCGAGCGGGTTCCTCGAACGGATCGAGGCGAAGATACGGGAAACTTATCCGGATCACGTGCCAAAGACGATGCAGCTCCAATCGACCCAATCCATCATGGCTGCGATTGCAGGTTCCCACGACTTGTTCGCGATGATCGGTGAAAATCCCGCGAAACAATACGCGAGCCTCGGCCAGATCAAAATTGTTCAGGTTGAAGGGCTGAATGTTCACGAATCACGCGCCATCTCGATCGTCTACAACAAGCACGAGATGACGGACGCCCTCAAGCTCTTCCTCGTGAGCATTCACAGGTATTTCGAGATGCAGGATCTCGTCGAAAAATCGATGTAAAGAAAAAAGCAGGTGTCGCCTAGAGATAGGCCGCCCATTCTCGCTCGAATGCCTCGCGCATGGGCAGGAAGCCTTGTTCCGACACGATGGACGTGTAATACTCGGGCTTGGTCGTGTCGAACGCGGCGAACTGGGCATCGAGCATGCCGTCCATGTAGTACTGGTGCAGGTCGATGCCGACGTGATTGAAGAGCAGGTGGTTCGTGACGTCCCGCCGCTCCACGCGAACGAGGCCGCCGAGCAACGTGTTCCGCGCGTACTTGTATGTCTCCCCCAGGAAGTAGACGGGCAGCTCCTTCGTGTGCGCGAGCGTGGCGATCAGGCGCGTGCCGGACTTGTTGAGGACGATGCCCTCAACGGAGACAGCGTCGATGCCGAACAGGAACATGTTAACGTGTCGGAACTCGGTCCCGTATTGCTCCAGCGCGATGAACTTTACCTTAACCCCCGCGTCGCAGAGTTCCTTGGCCGTGATGACGCCCTGTTGCTCGGGCTCGGTCTTGGACACCACGACGTTCTTGACGTATTCCTTTGCGTTGATGATGGCCTTCACGACAGCACCCGAATGGCAATGGGTCCCGATGACGATATTACTCTGGCCGTACTCCTCGCACCGGTCGATGATTCGGACAGCCATATGCTTGGCAATTTTCTCGCGAGCGACGGTGTAATTCTGCAGGTGGAACTTGCATTCCTTTTCAAGGGTGCTCTTCAGCATGTCGATGTCCGCAGTTTCTGGTTCCAATTTCTTCAGCTTCTGCATGATGAAGAAGACCGTGTTGAGGGGCACCTGGCTCGTGAGCCGGACCCTCAGCAGGAAATCGAAGATAGAGTTGATGTTTTCGTAATATTTTGCGCCGTTCACGACTTCCGCGTTTTGGCTGTACTCGAGCACGGCATCGACCATGCCATAAGCGTTGCCTAGCGCTCCCTGGTATTTCCTGTTCTCCGGGAGCATGAAGTGCTTGATTTGCTCGGCCTTTTCCACGACGGAGCGAGGAAAGGGTTCGTCAGTTTCGAATTTCGCGTTGAGGTGCTCCCACGCGTGCGTGAATTCCAGAGCGAGATCTGTTTCTATCATTTCAGACATGGCATATCGCTTTAGTTTTACCAAAAAAGGGAGGTAATAAACTCTTTATCTTTCATTTCCACGTGTCGTCGTCCTCGTCGTCGCTCAGGTCAAGTTTTGGCTTGGCCGCGAGCTTCTTGAACTCCTTCTCGACATCGCCTTCGTCCTTGTCCTTGGGCGTGAAGCTTTCATCGGGCTTTTTCTCCTCGTACTCTTCCTCGAACTTGTCCTCGAACTCGTCCTCGAATTCGTCCTCGTCGACGTTGAGGTCAATGAGCTCCCCGACGACCTTTTGTTTCCTGCCCGTGTACACGACGACTTCTGGCATCTTCTCCTTGGGCTCGGGCTCCTCTTCCTTCTCGCTCTCGTCACCGAAGGACTCGACAGCCATTTCCGGTGCTTTCTCTTTCTCGCCCGCCTTGCCACCGAGCGTGTACTCCTTGATGCCACGTCCGACCATCTTCGGGGCGATCTCGCCCGCCGCCGTTGCTTGGGCCGCGACGATGTCGTGACCGGCACCCTTCTCGATGATCTTGAGGTAATCGGCCAGAACCTTGAGAGGGATGGGGTTGTCCGATCCGGTGAGAGATAAAGTCACCTCATCTTTGGCCTCGTCAATGCGGGCAACGTAGGCCTGCTCGCCAACGAAGAGGCCGGCTATTATTTCCACCTTGTCTCCGATCTCGAGGGTCATGGTGATGGGCTCGGGTTTGATGAAACTGTCGAGCTCCTCGAGCTTCACTTGGCCGAGGGCTTTCCCCTTGACGTGCTTGATCTCGCTCAGGGCCATCATGACGTCGCGCTGGTGCGGCGCTTCCACGAAGATATAGCCCCTTAGCTGATCAAGGACTAGGATGGATTTGATATCAGGCCGTGGATTTCGCGTCGCCAATTTTACAGCCACCATGTCCGCGACGCCCTTCTCGTGCGCGATGCTCGTCTTGACGGCGAACACCTGCACGGATCGTTTCGGGAGGTCTTCAATCTTCAACGGATTTCACCACTCTTGTAAATGGATTAACATATCCTTCGATACGCCAAATTTTCTTCACACAAAAAAATTAGGCGAACCACTATTATATAAGGGATAAATCACGCCATATAACCTTTTTTGGAAAAGGGAAGAGACGTCTTGATCAGGGAATGAGCATCGAGTCCAAGATCTGCCTGACCGTGAAGAAGCAGACCATGTTCGTGCGGGCTTCCAGGTAGTTCAAGTTGCCACAAATGACGAGCTTATCATCCTCGCCGAGCCACTGCTGGGAAATGGCCTCCCCTACCCCCTCGTGGATCTTCTTGAACGTGTCCACGTCCGAGTCGATCCGCCCGCCGACTAGCACGCTTTCAACGCCCCACACGAGCCTCAATTCCCGGGCCGTGCGTTTGCTGCCCGTGATAGCAATGATAGGAATCATAGGGCGGAACTTGGACACCATTCGTGCCGAGTAGCCACTCCGCGTGAGCACCATGGACTTGTAATGGCGCAGGGCTTCCTTCATCTCGTCATCGTTTGCCGTGGTGGCCTTGACGAGATCCGAAAACTGTTTGCTTGCGTAATAGACCGTGCGGCCGACGATCGCCTCGTTCGATCCGTCCCCCGAGTCGAAGTCGTCGGGGTTTCGCGTGGGGATCTTTGTCTCCGAGATCTTGATGATGCGCTCGAGCGTTTCCACGGCGTTGTTGGGGTACTGTCCCGCAGCAGTCTCTGCCGACAGCATGACCGCGTCGGCGCCGTCGGCGATGGCATTGTACACGTCCGAGACTTCCGCCCTGGTCGGGACGGGCGAGTTGATCATGGACTCGAGCATCTGCGTGGCGACGATGACCGGCTTGCCCGCCCGGTTGGCCTTCTTTATCATCAACTTTTGGGCGGGAATGACCTGCTCGAACGGGATTTCCACGCCCAGGTCGCCCCGCGCGACCATGATGCCGTCGGAGGCGTCGATGATCGAGTCCAGATTCTGCAGGGCGAAGGGCCGCTCGATCTTCGAGATGAGCTTGATGTTTTCGTTCCCGAACTCTTTCAGTATGTCACGGATGTTGTTGACGTCGTTCTCGTCGCAGACGAACGAAATCGCAACGTACTCGGGGTCGAGCCTCGCGATGGTCTTCAAGTCCTCGACGTCCTTGGGCGTCGGTACCCGCATCGATATTTCCGTGTTCGGGAGATTGACCCCCTTCTTGCTGGAGATGGTGCCGCCGACGAGAACCTTGCACTTGATCTCGGGGTCTGCGACCTCCTCGACCTGCAGGCTGATGAGCCCGTCGTTGATGAAAATGAGGTCGCCGGGCTTGGCCTCGCCAGGGAGCTCGGCGTAGGAAATAGTTGCCCTCTCGTTGTTGCCGATGATCTCTTCGGTCGTGAGCGTGAAGGGCTGGTCAACCGCTAAAGAAACGCCATTGCCCTCGATCTCGCCGATGCGGATCTTCGGGCCTTGGATATCGCACATGATGGCGAGGCTCGGATCGATCTTGCGTATTATATCAAACACTTCAATTTTTTCATCGATCGAGCCGTGAGAGAAGTTGATGCGGGCAACGTCCATCCCGCGATCTGCCAAAGCTTTGATCTGTTCGGCCGTGTTGCTCGCAGGGCCGAGCGTGCAAACAATCTTGCTTTTTGTGATGATTTTGATTTCTTCCATGCAAATAACCTCGAACTGGCGGTATGCATTTGGAACTAGCGGGATGCCTTGGAAAGGCGATGGCCGCGATTACTCGAAAAGTGTGGGGGATGGCCTCGCACCTTCATGAACATGAATTAACAGCGAGGGACGAGTTTTAAACAATGGCTTAAGAAACTTCACGAATACGGCAGGTTTTTGAATCGGTTCGTGACTTCCTGTCGCATATCACGCACGAGCGAAAAGCAGTGGGCCCTCATCACGGACCGGTTTCATCCGGGTTGGAGAAACTCGTTGATGAACCCTTTCTTTTCAAGCCAAGCGACTTCCGTCTGCTTGTACCTGAACACTATATCACAATGGGATGGCTGGAAGTCCCAGATCGAGACGATAACGATATCCCCGAGCCGCACCCACATGCGTTTCTTGATCTTGCCGCGGATCCGGCCCATGCGCTCCACGCCATCGGCGCACCTGACCATCATGCGCTCGTTGCCAAGAATCCTCGTCACGATTCCCAATGTTTCGCCTTCCTGCGGCCTGCGGGCGCGCTGTACCTCGATTTCCCCCGCGTCGTCCCGCGTCACGGAACGTTCTTCGTCAGGTGGTCCCATGATACTTGATAAAGCAATTGACCTTAAGAATCGGATGGATACCCAATAGAGGCGTGAGAAGCTTGCCTCGAAAAAAGGTTTTTTTACCCAGCGGATGGAAAACGATGCGCTAGCAAACGTTTACGTGAACGTCCGGGCATGAAAGAGAACCGTTCTTGGGTGGTAACCAAGATCATGGCCCCGATCGGGGGATGCTTCGACCCGCTCACCACCACTAGATCCAACGTGCATGCGGTCTCGGGTTCGGGAATTCGCAGCTATATTTTTTACTCACCGAGATCACTCTAGGATCCACGATAGGCGTTCGACATGGTCAAGATGCTCCCCTTTTTTCCCGCGAAACCCGACCACGTTTTTCAGGTCGTTCTTGGTCTCGATCGACGACACGACTTCGACCACACGCGCGTTGGCAGGAAAAATATAGGTGGATTTCACGTCGTACTCGAGATCTGTAGGCACGATGCGTGCCTCGTAGACCTCCATGCCCTCGGCAGACTCGGGACCAGAAAACGAGATGATCCAGGTGTACACGAACTGTCGCCGGTCGGTCTTGAAGTCGATGGCGGTCGAGGCGACGTGCGGGTAGACCCGGACTCCATTCACGACGTTCTCTTCCTCGTCCAAGAATTGTTGCATGTTGGCCTCGATCTCGACCATCTCGTTGGGCAAAAAGTCAGATGAATCCTTGATCGTCTCGAAATACGATCGGTCTCGTGTCTTGTCCGCATAATCATAGGCGAGTACCTGCGAAAACTCGATCAAGCCGTTTCCGGGCTGTGACACGTGGATGATCGAGGTCGCGAAGAGGGGTTCGAGATCGAAGTCGTCTGCAGTCATCTTGTTACGATCGGCATCCGTGATATTCCAGATTTTCGATATGGCCTTTTATTAAGGGCCTGCGACTTTCTCCTATCTCTCGGCACGGCGCATCGCGCCCGTGCACGTGGGGAAAAACCAACTAGTGCGTGATAAACTCATGTCGTACATCCCAAAATATATCTTAAAGCGCATGATCCCAGAAGACGCCGTGCAAAACACGGATTACGGCTGGCACGTGTCCATCACGAACGTCATCAGCCCCCTTGCGGTTGACGAGATCCCTGACAATGTTATGGATCTGTTCAAGATCTCAGTCGATGGTGAGGAAATCGACAAGACCAAAGCAAGCCTCGCTTATGAAGACAAAGTCGTCACTTTCGAAGATCCTACTGCGGCCCTCGGCATCACGATTCCCGTGGGCGGCGTGATCGAACTCCGCTACAACGGCGAGCCCCTGAACTCGGGTATGCACGTGTTCAAGCTCGAGATCGCGGCCGGCAGCGGCATGAGCATCGAGTTCGAGCGAGAAGTCGCATAAACAGGCGGCATCCCGTTATTCTGCTTTTTTTCTCGTTCTTAAGAGAATCTCGATCAAGTTTTTTCTCTGTTTTGAGAGTGCTTTATGATCGTCCATTCTGAAGTCAATCACCCTTAATCGTGATTGAAAGGTTGTAACCGGACAATTTTCAGAAATTCTCTGGACCTCACTCGCATTAACGACTATTGGGATGGTGTACTGAGTCTGTTTTTAGATCCCGTTCAGCTTGGACAACTATCCAGAGCTACCCGTGATCGAGGGCGTGTCGAAGGTCTCGATGGGTATTTCTCGGGCGGCAGCGGTGAAGGCGGCGGCCCGATGCGCGATCTGGACGGCTCCAGCGGCGGCCCGCCGCAGATCCAGAGCCTCGGCAACGTGAAGCTAACCGAACGCCCGCCGAGGCCGAAATTGAAAGACATGCTCGATTCTGTTCGTGGTTTACGAATAATTCAGCGGAAATAGCCGTTGCAGGCTCAAGATTTTCATTGTTTCAACAAAGGTCTCTATAAACCTTGTCATAAGGTCATTTCAGCATTCTTCCGATCCATTTTTATGCAAACTTTTCCCTTAAGGTACTTTTACCTATTCTCGTGAATATTACCACCATAGTAAGTGAAAACACAAAATATTTCTGACATCTTTGTCGCTGAAAGGACACCAGTTTGAGTGGCCCAAGTGGAATCGTTAGTTTTAAATCTTAACCATCATGGAGTGATTTCGAACGTTATGTATCAATCAAACATAACGCTGTATATAAAGAAATACCCAATGAAAATCGGTGACACGCGTGGAAAAACAAGGCAAAATCATTTTGGTAGTCGCGATCATCGTCATCGCAGGGGCTGTCGCGGGTGGTGGGGCCTATATCTATGTAACTGACCATCCTGGCACCGTCACGCTTGACGTTTCCATCGCTTCCAGCCTGACCAACGTCGCGGAGTACATGGCGCCGACGTTCGACCAACAACACAACTGCCAGATTAATTTCAACATAGGCGGGTCCAGCGCTCTCGAGAGCCAGATCGCTTCTGGCTTCCCGTGTCAGGTGTTTATGTCGGCGAACCCGAAATGGACCTCGGTTCTCAACAGCAGCAATGACATTTACGACAATAACGTCTCGAGCTTCTGCACTAACACGCTCATCGTGATCCTCCCCAAGGACAATCCGAAGAACATCACGACCCTGCTCCAGCTCGCTCAACCGGGCATAAGAATCGACGTGTGCAACTTCACCGTTCCCGCGGGCGAGTATACGCAGGACTTTTTGAACAACGTCAATTCCACTTGGGGCAATTCCTCGTCCTCTGCGTACATTCCTGCATACGCGGGCTATGCTAATACCTTCATGAATAATATCAAGTCGTACGAGCTTACGGACGAGGCCGTGGTCAGCAACATTGTTAACGACGTGGGTAACTACGATGCAGCCATCGCGTATGTTTCCGATGCCATATTCGATTTTGGTCTCTTCCAGACCATCCCCATCAATGCGACCGTTAACCAAATCGGGACGTACGCTATGGGTATCACGACCGTAAATCACATAAGCACGGCCCAGCTTGCCGTCGCCTATGACTTCGTGGACTTCTGGCTGACTGCTTCAGGCCAAACCCTCCTGCGATCTTTTGGTTTCGGGAACCTTACTGCAACCTTTGTGTAAAAGTGCGTTTTCGGAAGCCTGACAAGATTGGATCCTAACCACTTTCTTTCTTTTTTCCACAACGCAAAGAGGGACGCATGTTGAACCATGAAAACGCGGCCAAGTGGCAAAACCGGTTAGCTATCTCTGTCGTTATCATCGTTGCAGTAGGCTTTATCCTGTTCACCGTGATTCCAATCCTCGCGGTTTTCCTGAGAATCGATCCGAGCAAATTCTGGGAGGAAACGACGAGCCCCGGCATCATTCAAGCGATAGTGCTCAGTTTTTACACGTCTACCATCGCGAGTGTTATTTGCCTTGGATTGGCGATACCAACTGCTTATATCCTCGCCCGGCGAAAGTTTCCCGGAAAAAGCTATTTCGAGACGCTACTGGGTATTCCCATCGTCCTTCCACCCGCTGTCGCGGGAGTTGCGCTTCTCTGGGCATTTGCTCCACGAGGCCTCCTCGGGCCTGTGTTCAATAGTATGAATATCATCATCCCGGGAAGCACGATTGCAGTGATCATCGCGCAGGTCTTCACGTCGTCCCCCTACATACTCCGGACCTCGAAGTCTGCCTTTCAAGGAATTGACATGGATCTGCTCAACAGCGCGAGGATCCTCACCACGTCGAAAGTGCGCGTGTTTTTCACGATCACGCTGCCCCTGTCACGACGCCAGATCCTGTCCGGGTTTGCCATGACGTGGGCCCGGGCCATCGGCGAGTTTGGCGCGATTCTCATGTTTGCAGGCGACCTTCCCGGGATCACCCAGACCATGCCCATCGCGATTTACTCGGACATGATATACAACCCGCTCGGGGCAAGTGTGCTTTCGATTATCTTGATCATCCTTTCCTTCTTTATCCTGTTCACGATCAGGTATCTGGAGCAAAATACAAGGGGCGGTGACCGAATGAATGATTAACCTGCAAGCTTTATCAAAGGCATTCGGAAAGAGAAAGATCCTTGATGAATTGACGATCGAGGTGCAGAGGCAAGAGACCGTTGTCCTGCTGGGGCCAAACGGGAGCGGAAAAACCACGACGCTCAACATCATTGCCGGATTGATCCCGATCGACGCGGGACAGATCTTCATCGACGGCGAACTCGTGGAAGGATTGACAGCGAAGGGTAAACCGGTGCGGAAACCACCATCGGCTCGAAAGCTCGGGTACATCTTCCAAAGTTTGGCCCTGTTTCCCCACATGACCGTGCACGACAATATCGCCTACGGTCTCAAGGAATTGCGCATGTCCGCGGAGGAGGTGAACGAGCGGATCGGCGAGCTCCTCGAGTTCGTTGGACTCACGGATTATGGAAAGTATTACCCGCGCCAGCTCAGTGGCGGCCAGAAGCAGCGCGCGGCGTTGGCCAGGTCGATCGCGATAAAGCCGGAAATCTTGCTGCTGGACGAGCCCCTGTCCGCCGTAGATGCCCAATTCAAGACCTCGTTGCGCCGTGCCATCAAGGAATTTCTCCAGCGCCTTCAAATCACGACCATTTACGTTACCCACGATGTGGCGGAAGCGATCTCCATAGCTGACCGAATCGCGATTCTCAAAGATGGGCGGATCGAGCAGGTAGGAAGCGTGGATGAGGTTCGGTCCAACCCAAAATCAAAATATGTCGCCGATTTCTTTGTCAAGGATGAAGGGAACACAGCCTAGCCCGTTCTTGGTCAATCGCACGAAGGTGCATGTGCAATTCAAGCTGCTCTCACTTTTTATATTCGCCTGCGGTGCTTGCAAATTCCGCAGCCACGATCTTAAACTACAAGCGCAGGAGATCCCGGGGCAGCATGCCAAATGCCTTGTGCTGTTCCTCGGGGTCGAACGGATCGACGGGTTCGATGTGGTCGACGACCGCGTCCGTGATGAGCTTCTTGAACTTCGGGTCCAGCTGGTCGGGGGCGATTTCCTTGGCTTTTTCGAAGCAAAATCGTGCGTAGGACCGTTTGTCCATGTCGAGGAAGATCAACCCGATGTTGCTCCACGCCTCGGGAATGGTCGGGTCCAACTCGATAACGGTCTTGAATTCACCGAGCGCCTCGAAAACCTTATTACGTGTCTTGTAGTACACGAGGCCGAGGTTCAGCCGGGTGTTCACGTCGTCGGGTGCCATTTTCGCCGCCTTGAACAGGTGCCTTATCGCCTCGGGAAGGTTATTCAATTGTGTGTAGGCGATGCCTGCATTTGCAAAGGCAAATGGCAGGTTAGGATTGATCTGCATGCACTTTTTATAGGCGTCGAGTGCGTCCTCGGGGCTTCCCGCCTCGTTGAGGGCTATCCCGAGAAAGAGCCAGCCGTCATACTGGCCGGGTTGCAACTCCGTGCAATCCGTGAACTTCTGGATGGCGCCGGCCGGGTCTCCTGCCTCGAGCAGGCTCTTGCCCTCTTCAAGCAAGTATGAATAGCTCATGGGTGTGCATCGGCGCGAAAAAATAAAAAAGTTGCTTGCGGGGCACGCTCACGCGTCCCGCGGGTTGCTCCCTTGCTTCAAGAACGTGCCATTCTCGTACTCGTCGAACGCCTGACGCAGTTCCTCTTCTGTGTTCATGACGATGGGGCCATACCATGCCACGGGCTCGCCGAGTGGCCTACCCGAGATCATCAGGAATCTCGCGCCATCATCGCCCGCGCTGAAGGAGATCTCATCCCCCTCGTTCGAAAAAAGCACCACGGTCCCGTGCCCGAACCCCTTTTCGTCGCGGAGGGGGATCATGGCCCTTCCCTCGAAGACATATAGGAAGACCGTGTGCCCGTCCGGGACTTCCTTGGTGAACTCGACGCCTGGGTCGAGCGTGATATCCATGTAAGACGGGTCGGTGACGATGTCCGTGACCGGCCCGGCAACGCCGCCGATTTCGCCACAGACAACCCGCGCCGTGATGCCCTCCGCGGGGATGGCGACTGGGATCTCGTCCGTGGTGAGGCCGCGATAGCGCGGATCCATCATCTTGTAGTTGGCGGGAAGGTTGGCCCAGAGCTGGAACCCGGACATCAAGCCAGGCCCTTTCGGCATCTCTTGGTGAATTATACCGCTCCCTGCGGTCATCCACTGGATGTCGCCTGCGCCGATCACTCCGCCGTTGCCCATGCTGTCGCCGTGCTCCACTCTACCAGCAAGCATGTAGGTAATCGTTTCGATGCCCCGGTGCGGGTGCCACGGGAAGCCGGCGATGTAGTCCCGTTCTTTATAGGAAGAAAAGTCATCCAGAAGCAGGAAGGGATCGAGATCAGGGACCTGCCTGAATCCAAAGGCACGGTGGAGGTGTACGCCTGCCCCCTCGAGGGTTGGCTGAGTCTCCCACGCGTGAGCCGCCTTTCGCGTTGCCATGTTCAATTCTCCGTGTCAGGTCGTAAGTGTTTGAGGAATCCCCCGGACCGAAGATTAAAACCTGTCCCCTATCCAAAAACAACGGCAGGACAACTTACAAAAGGTCCCGGGAGAAGGAAGCATCGAGGCATCATGAGCAATATGATCTCAGTAGCTTGCTATTCCCTTCGAGACGAGATCAAGAAGATCGGAATGGACGGCATGGCCGATTTCCTGAACGAGATCGGCGTCGAGAATGTGGAAATAAACACGATTTACACGAAGGCAGAAAATCTGGCCGAAGACGTGAAGGTCTTCGAGGCCAAGGGCATCAAGACCGTGCTGGCCACCTTGGACGGCAACAATTTCTTCATCCCTGACGAGCCGGAGGACCGGCAGGACCAGTTCGATCTCATCAAGCCGTGGCTTGACGCGGCTGCGGCCTCGGGCATCGGCGTCTTCAGATCGAACATGGGCACCCCGCTTGGTATCTTCAAGAACAAGAAGAAGATGCTCCAGGATCTGGTCGACACCTTCCGGCCTATCCAAGAATACGCCGAATCGCTCGGCATCACCTACGTCTTCGAGAACCACGGGGGCGAGAGCTCCGACGTCGACTTCCAGCTCAAGGTGAAGCAAGCCTTCTCCAGCGACAAGATGGGGTTCCTGCTCGACACGGGCAACTATAAGCCCAAGGAACTCGTCTACGAGAATATTGCCAAGCTCGGTTCCGCCATCAAGATCATCCACGCCAAGACCTACGAGTTCGACGAGAACGGCGAGGAGACCCAGCTCGACTTCAAGCGGATCATCGAGGGCCTCAAGGCGGTCGGCTTCGACGGCTACTATTCCATCGAATTCGAGGGAAAGGGCGACGCCCGCGAAGGCGTGAAGAGCACGGTCGCTCTCCTGCAAAAATACCTGTAAAGCGATAATTTCTTACTTCTTTTTCATTCGCCACGAGCCAAGGACTGCCCGGAACGTTAAAAATGCCGGATAAAAAGGAAGGAATCATGTCCTATGCCAGATTGGCCATAAACTTCTCCTTGTTGATGAGTTTGCCACCCAAAAACGCGAGCCCGACGGCCGCGAGGAGGAGGATCCCGCTGAGAGCAAGCACGGTCGCTGGATCGTCCAGCGCTCCATTGCCCGCGCTTAAAAAGCGGGGATTGTCCTCATTCATGATTTGGTATGCACCCCTATCCGGTGTAATAAAAGCAAGTCGGTGGATCTTGGATATAATGTATCTCAATAAGATGATATGGAACCAATCTTTAATATTCCGCTTTTCCTTCAAATTAGGGCCTAACAAGGGTCGTTGCCCGTATTGAAGCAATACCCATCGTCTTTTCTCTATGCTAAGATCTACAATCCCGCAATCCCCGAAACAAGGCACCTTGAAGGGGATCCTGATCGCGACGCGCCTGTAATTCGCGATACCAAGCTGGCACATATTAACCGCCTAGTAATCCGACTTAAATACCAGCCCTTCCCAGTGAGTATTGCTTGTGCACCAACACGAGCAGAGAAGGAACACGCGCATCGCTCCTGCGATGGTCGATGAAGCACCACCCGGTGTCTCGCCTGCCATTGCATCGCCTGTCCTACAAAGGATGCGGCGACCCGTGCCCGAAAGGGATGCGGGAATGGTGGCCTCCTTCCCGATATGCAAGGAGATGGCGGCGGTCCGCACCGCCGCGATCGGGACGAAAACCCCGGCCATCAGGCCCCGATTCGGCTGTCCCGTCGGCCACGTGCGCCACGGACGTGGCTTGCCGCCTGAAAACGGCAGCGCCGACGTGCTCTCGGGCATGGAAGCGTGGCGACTTGCACGACGGGTGGTCACCTCGCTGCGCGCGTTTCGTGGGTTTCCCACGACCTTCTCTTTTCCCCTTCTTCTCGCCAATTCAAGCCTGGTTCTCTTCGATTCGAACCATTCAAAATTCAATCAAAACAAAAAATTGGCCCAATTGACAAAACGGGACCTCAATCTAATCATGGTGGTTCGCGGAAAAATGGATAGTACGGCAATAAACCATACACCATTCCCCAAACGATCACGCCGGCAATGAATGCAATGGCCAACGCCGCAAGAACGCAGACGAAGGGATGGTCTCGTAACTTAATCCTTTTTTTCACGAGCAGCGTGGCAATAGCCACGAGAAGGCCGATATCGTAGATCGCGTTCACGAGCTGGCACTCGCCTTCGGCCCAACCTTCCACCCACGTCACGCCGAACCCGACCCCGATGGAAAGCAGGAACAGCCAGGCATACCACTTGAGTTTGCGCGAGGGTGCCTCGAATATGAACGGCAGGGCAAATATCGTGAGGAAGATCATCAAGGGAATCGAGAACAGGTGGCCGAAGTACTCGTGATACCAATAGATGTAGTAGTATAAAGCCGCATTGGCGGGGATGGACAGGTTCAATGCCATGCCATCTAACATGTACCCCACGAACTTGATCACCTCGTGCACGGCGTTGATCAGGCAGTAGGTGGCAACGGTGAAGATGAAAAAATCACGCAGGATGGCACGGTCACGCAGCGAAAGGCGATCTTTCACCGAACTGCGTTCCGACAGGTAAATTTCGTCGAAAATACGGACCAGCAGGATTGCAAACCCGGCCCCCGTCACGAAGATGGATAAAATCGATTCCCACGGGAGTGCCACCGCGACTTGCTTGCCCAATTCCGGGATCCAGAACGAGATCGAAACGGTGGCATTCCCTGCCACTTGGGACAGGCCGTAGAACGCGCCGTACCCCAGAAACACGGCAAGGAGGAGCTTGATTTCTCGCAATGTGTCCACGCGCGGTTCCATTCCGTGCTTCATCTCATCCCGCGCATCTCGCTGATCTACCAGAGAAGGTTTTTTCATAAGAGGTTATCCCACGTTAATCGATATATAAATCTACCCGCCACGGGCGCGTTCCCACTGGGGTTAATTACCAGTTCGATAAACCATTGACAAAGTTGGACATTTCCAAGATACCGCTTCTCATCATGTCCGGCTTGGAAGTCAGGTGATTCGATAACGATTTCAGAAATTCCGTGGTCAACACTGGTTTAAATATCGTGATGACCACGAGCTTCCCGTGAACGAATCGAGCACCGGGTCCGTGCCTCGGAGCGCTCGCTCGTTACCAGCCGCGAGTGGAGGTGATTCGTGAACACCGGCACGGGCTGCCAAGTTCCGCGCTGCCGCGATCGCCATAAATCCACGGCAGGTCAATCCGGGTGCCGGGGTATGAAAAGCATGCACTCGCCGCGTGCGACCACGTCGCACGTGAACGCGCTTTGCGGCACCCCGAATAACGACGATCTACCGTGCCATCCCCCAGGCCATGTGCCAAAGGGGAGGACTCCCGTTATAGTCCAAAAAGTCCTAATACGCAACTAGGACTCATAATTTGACCAACTTAGGCAAATGTCCAAGATTGGCCAAATTTTCAATAACGGTCACACCAAGTTGTTTTCTCAGCGAGGAAAACATGCATCGTGGTTTCAAGGCTAAAGAAGCAGGTTCAAAATTAGATCATGGACCATACGATTATGGATCGCACGATCTTGGGTCGCACCGGTTTGGAGGTCAGTGTCATGGGCCTCGGCGGTGGCGGCCATTCGAGAATTGGTTTGGGCACGGGCCATCCGGATGAAGATGCCGTGGCCGTCATCCGCCAGGCCCTCGACGCCGGGGTCAATTTCATCGATACCGCGGAGATGTATGGCACGGAACGGGTCGTGGGCAGCGCGATCGAGGGCAGGGACCGATCCTCCTTCGTGATTTCCTCGAAAAAAACCATCACGCCCAAGATGACAGGAAGTGATGTCCGGGCGGGCCTCGAAGCGAGCTTGGCCAATCTCGGCGTGGATTGCATCGATATCTACGACTTTCATGGAGTCGTGCCCAAGGATTACGATCGGGTCGCGAGGGATCTCGTTCCCGCGTTCCAGGAGGCAAGGGATGACGGCTTGATCCGGTTCATCGGCATCACGGAATTCTTCCAAGCCGATCCGGGGCACGAGATGCTCCAGCGCGCCCTGCAGGATGATTGCTGGGATGTCATGATGGTCGGGTTCAACCTGATAAACCAATCGGCGAGGCGCTTGGTGCTCGAAAGGGCTGCCGAAAAAAACATCGGGATACTCGTGATGTTCGCCGTGCGAAATGCGATGAGCAATCCGGATCACCTGAAAGCCGTGATTCAGGAACTCGCGGACTCGGGAAAGATCGATCCATCCAACTTCGATTTGGACGATCCTTTCGGGTTTCTCGTCCACGAGGGAGGTGCGACGAGCGTCGTGGACGCCGCCTATCGATTCTGCCGGTACGAGCCGGGCACGCACGTCATTCTCTCGGGCACGGGGGACCCGTCGCACCTGGAGGCAAATATCGAGTCGTTCTCGAGGCCTCCATTGCCCCAAGAAGACGTGGCCCGTCTCATCGCGATGTTCGATGGCGTGGATAGCGTCACGGGAGAATGATGGCAGGCATTGACAGGAAAATGTTTTGCTTTTTCTAAAAACCGCACTATACCGCATCAGCATCTATCAGGTCTCGTAATCGACCAAGATGCGGCTTTCACGGATCAGGGTGAGGAAGTCGTTTACCTTCTTGAAATCGTAGTTGGTGTTGAATCGTTCGAGGGCCTTCTTGTTCGCGTGGGTCGTGATCAGGACGAGGTCGAACGAGCCTGGCGTCGAGTTAATGTTGAGGCCGACTTCGACATCATCGAGCTCGGGAATTCGCCCTTTCAAGGCAAGGAGCATGTCGCGCGCTCGCTTGGCGTTCTCTTGGCGAGATTTTCCCTCGGCGCTGTCTTTTAACTTGAACATCACAACGTGGTGAATTACCATACTAATTGCTAAAGCGCAACCATGAATCTAAGCTTGCCCCCGTCGTGACCTCGATCGATTAAAATGAGCTGACCATATGGTTATGATTATGAAAGTCGCGTTCGGCAAGGTCTCCATAACACCGGATGATTACATTGGCCGGTGCCTCGCGGGCTACACGCCGATTCCGAGATGCACGGGTAAGTACGACGACATCTATGCCCGGGGCGTGCTTATTGAGAACATAATCGCCGGCAACATCCCGAAACGCATCCTGTTTATCTCATTAGATTTATTGCAGCTCCCCTTGAAATTCAGCATGTATGTCAAGGAAAAGCTGGAAAAGGCCTTCCAAATCCACCCTGACCAAGTTCTTGTCCACGCCACGCACACGCACAAGTCTCTCGACATGAGCGGATTGTATCTTAAACCTGGTGGGAATGGATCGGTCATCTGGGCGATCATGTTTGGCCAGGGCGACGACCGGTATAAAGTTTGGGTTGCCAAACGGGTCGTTAACATGGTCGGTGAAATGATCGGGCGGTTAGAACCGGCGCGGATGTCATGGATCAAGCAGGCCCTCGACACCGACATTGTAGTTAATCGTCGCCATCCATCGCGCCATTCACGGCCTAAACTAGGCGTAATCTCATTTCTCCGCGAGGAGTCAGCAGATATGATCGGGATCGTCGGGAATTACGGCATGCACCCGACGACACTGAGCCGGTTCGTTTCGAAGCTATCGGCGGATTACCCCGGACGGTTCGTGCACGAGATCGAGCAGATGACTAACGGGAAGGTATCGGCCGTTTTTTTTACCGCGCCGGCCGGGGACCTGAACCCCATCACGACATGCGGCACGGATTTTGAAGCCTTGGAGCGTGATCCTCACCCCTTGTACGAGCAGGAGGGTACCTATGCCGACACCAAGCGCTTCGGCAAGGTGCTGGCGGAGAGCGCATTGCAACTCGCCAGTGCCATCCCAGAGGAAGAATATTACAGCCATTTTGATATCCAATCCCGTGTCCGATCATTTTCCATCCCTCTAAATGACTTCACCCGGTACTGGTCAAAGAACCGGTTTTCAAACACCGTCGTGCACTGGCTCAAACGTCGCATCGCCATCCCCATCAGGCTCGCGATTTCGGACGCGCACGAGCCGAATTTTCCCGGGTTCGCTGTCAAACACACAGGCATGAGTAACATCGTTGATTACACGCAAGTCTCTTATATGCGATTCACGGCTAAAGCCGGGGACGAAAAGGGCCTCCCCTTGAAGACCATGTCCATTGCGGGTGTGCCAGGCGAGCTATTCGAAAACTTTGCGGACCGCATGTATGCCCGCACGCCAGAGGGCCCTGAAGGGACGTTCATCATCCAGAACGCGAACGATTGGGTCGGTTACCTCTTCCCGCTTGACGAATACAAAGCCGGTGGCTACGAACCCTTGGTGACCTTCGGGCCGCTGTGCGGAACGTACGTGAAAAACAACTACTTCAAACTCATCCAAGATGTCGAAAGAGGGCTCCTTGCCAGCGATTTTTAAGCCGGTTTTATGTCTCTGTGCCCGGTGATGATTGAGGAAAAAAGAGCAGTTCAGTCGATGGACGTGTGTCATCCACACGAGCAATATGTCAGTATGACCGATAGTAAACATGGCACTGCGAAATATGGCTTCGACGTTGCATGTCTCGAGAAAACCCGCACGACCCATATATGGCCTTATGAAAAAACCACACTATTGCGACCGTACATGGCGTGAAAATAAATCAAGCGTTATGAACATAGAAAAAAAACTACCGTAATTCACTCTTCATCGGAAAGGCCCATCTTTTCGACAAGCTCGTTCATTTTTTCTTGGAGTTCCAAGCATTGCTCGATATATTCTCGTTTCGCGTCCAATGAAGTAGCGTCCATCATCTTACGAAACATTTCCTTGTCCTTCTCAAGGAGTAACAGGAAATACTCGAACACCTGATCTTCATCGAGAAGGATTTTTTTATGCATTGTCATTTTGCCCGTGCCACCTCCCGATTAATAAGTTAATCATCTTCATTCATACCTTTTTTGTTCTTATCGAGCATTTTCTTGTAAGTATCTATTTGATCTTGAAATATGATGATTTCCGTTGCCCAATGGTTGATTCGATCGAGATTTGGATGCGATTTGTTTAACTCATCCCTGATTTTTTCCTCGTGGATATTGATTTGCTTTTTGAGGCCAATTATTTTTATCTTGACTTGTTTTCGACGGGTCATGGCCGTTAATCATCAAAGCATTGAGTTGGGGAATCCTAAATTCACAGGAAATGTATGTATGTAAACCCCGAGAATTGTAATGAATTTCTGAAAAATAATGACGCACTTGCGGCTTGGCGCCTCACAATGAAGCTCGTTTTTTATGTCTATACAGGAAAACTAAACCATGCGAGTGTTGTTGGTTGGCCCGCACCCCGATGACATCGAGTTTGCCTGCGCGGGGACGTGTCAGGAAGCGATCAGGCTGGGGTGGGACGTGCACGAGCTGCTCATGACCAGCGACGAGTACGGCACCCCGCGCAACGAGTTCAAGGGCCGGCGCATCAAACGCATCCGCATGCACGAGATGGAGGAGGCGGCCAAGGTCTACGGCACGTGCATGGATGGTTCGCCGAAAATACACCTGCACTGGTTCGGGGAAATCGACGGCCACCTCCCCTTCACGCCATCGGTTCTCGAACGGCTCAATGCCTTCATATCGGGCCTGAAGCCAAGCATCGTGCTTGGTCCCGATTCGTTCTTCACGATGGACTACCACCCTGATCATCTCCGGACAGGAAGGCTGCTCTACATCGCGATCAAGAAGATCGATCCCAAGGACCGCCCGCTGCTGTTGCTCTACCATTCAACCGCAAACGATTTTTTCATCCCGATCCGGGGCCTCGGCATCCAAGTGGCAGCGTGGTCGAAACACCGGTCCCAGACCACGCCCCTCAACAACAAGGTGTTGGGCCTCGCGAGGTGGGTATTTTACCTGTGGCGGTGCCGCAAGACGGGCACGCTCGCCGAGGGCTTCCGCAGGCCGATGTTCCTCGCCGGGGAGAACGAGCACCGGTCGATCCCGAGCATGATATTCCACGCGATCTTCTCGAAGCTGGACGCGGGCTTCCCGCCATCCTACTACCAGCCTGACCCCGCCGCCCTTGGATTATAAATACAACTTATGTCGAACGGTATGCAATCAAGACTACACCTCGTGATACAATGTCTTATTCGCCAGAAGAAACCAAACAAATTTGCGCTATGCCGGTGACGATCCTGCCCGGTGCGTACCAAAAAATGATCATGCACGTGCTGCGGTTTGGCTCGTCTGGCATACCGAAGGACCAGTGGCGTGAATGTTATGGAATGCTCATTGGCAAGTTTACCAAGGACCAAGGCATCACGGTCACCGACGTGCTCGCGAGCACCCACGGTTCCGACATCGGCGTGGAATTCATGGAGAAGAACTACGTGCTCATGGCCGAGTTCCAAGACCAGCTCGACAAGATGAACGCCGACGTCAAGAACCCCGCCGACCAAGTCTTCATCGTCGGGTGGTATCACAGCCACCCGGGCATGGAACGGTTCCTCTCCAGCGTGGACGTGCGCAACCAGATCGCTTACCAGACGTCTGCCTTCCCGTTCGGGATCGCCATCGTGTTCGACAATACTTGCCTGTTCCAGACCAGCCCCGTGACCGGCGAGCTCGACCTCGGGTTCAAGATCTTCCGGCTCGATGACCCGACCTCGATCGAGGTCAACATTCCCTTCAGCGACGTACCGTTCGACCGGTCGCTCCTCGATCGCCCCGAGCTGATCGAGATCTGGAAGAACGAGATGTCCATGATCGAAAACGTGCAAAAGCGTTCCCCCATCATCAAGGAGTTCCAGGAAACGCCATCCGTGTTCGGGGATTTCAAGCTCCCCACAACCAACGAGTTGAAGGACGCAGGCACGGGCATCACGGAACATGGCGACATCACGGTCCTCGCTCTGACCGATCTCGATCAGATCTTCACCCGGGCAATGCAGCTCTTCGCCTCGAAATACAAGGACCTGCCCGATGACCAGAAGCGGGACTACGAAACATTAATCGAGAACGGTGTTATGCCGGTGCTTGATAAGATCACGGAGTCCGTGATCGGCGGCCTGAACACCTGGACCGTGAAGCTGCGCGAGGACGTCGACAAGCGCGTGAACTACGGTATCGCGACGCTGTCGAGTCTGAAGGATGCCATGGCGCAGGTCCAAGACGAATACTTGGCCTACCTGAAGCAACTGGCCGACCAAGGTGGCGAGCATGCCCAGCAACTCAGCAAAGACATGACGCAGGCCGAGATCGAGGTCAAGAAGGTGCTCAAGGAGTTCAAGGACGAGCACGCAGAGATGTTCAAGCAGATGGGCGCTGCGTGGCGCCAGATGCTCGACAGCGCGAAGGTAAAGCTCGGCCAGACCGAGCTTGCCGGGATCCGGGCTCAGCTGGAAGCACTCTCCAAGGGCGCGGGTAACACAAGTGCGGACACGGCACCCACGGCTGATTCCAAGGTGGACGTCCAATCCTTCGGGGAGCTGCTCGCCTCGCACCTCGCTCAGGTGAACGCGACCCTCCAGGAAGCGCAGGCCAACCGGTCCGCGCAGGCCCCGCCGCCACTCCTGGGCAACTTCACGATCCCGAAGACCTCCGAGGTCGGGGACATGACTCCCTTCGTGGATAATGGTGACGAGGTAACGGCCGATTTCATCAAGATCGAGGAGATCCCCGCCGCGTTCAGGGATGGATTCAAGGAATTCACCAATTTCTACGACTCCCTTTCTCCCGAGCAGCGGGACGACTTTGCTGTCCTGAACGAGAAGGGCATCCAGCCCTTCTCCGACAAGGTCGTGTCGAGCTTGGTGAAGGGCATCAATCAATGGACGGTCGGCCTGCGGGACGACATCGACCGCCGCGTGAACCTACTCGTCTCCATTACCAACGAGATGAGCCGCACCATGCGGAATATGCAGTCGGACTATAACGAGTTTATGTTGTCTGTCTCCGATCCGGTCGCCAAGATCGCCCGGGAAGTCCAGAAGGTACTTTCAGGGCTTGAAACAACCACGTTGACGACCTACAACAGCGTGCTGACTTACATGCAGCAAGTCATGGAGAACCTGATCTACTACTACCAGCAGCAACTGACGAAGCAGAAAGAGGCCCTCGACGCGAAGGAGTTGAAGAACATAAGCAAGACGCTCGATGGGCTCAAGAAAAGTATGAAATAATCTATATTCCCCTATTTTTCCCGTACTTTCTCCCGTTTAACTTCCAGTAACGCGAGGTCGTTGTGAAATTGGCACTCGTCCTTGAGCTTCTTCACGATCTTCACGACCTTGACCGGCATCCCCTTCACGATCGACGAGGGATTGCATGCCTCGTAGTATTTGCAGCTCTTGGCCGTGCAGGGCTGGCCGTGAAACTTGATGTTGATGCCCTCAAACGCGCCCCGGGCGGGAAAAGAGACGAGTAACGGCGGTTCTTTGACCTTCACGACCACCAAATCACCCTCGTACAGTCCCTTGGGACACTGGTGGTGCACGTACTCGTTCACCTCGGTGATCCGGTAGGTACGGTGCGGCTCGAGGTTTTTCATGCAGATTGTAAACAGATCGCAAGTCGGGCATGCAGGGGAATGGCCATCGTGGTAGAATTCGTAGCCCGGTTCGGCTTTGCTCTCCAGCGCGAGCGTTACGATGTATTCTTTTTCGCCGGATTCCTTTTGGACCTGCTTATCTATCTGCTTATTTTTCGAGTAAGACATGGATTGACATCTTGATAATGTCTAGACGATGTCTTAACGTTCTGGTTTATCCAAAATTTGAGACAAATGAGAGGGAGAATTCAGCCCCGGTGTAGCAAATTCACTACATGGGCGGAAAAAAAAGAATTATTTCTACTTTTAGTGCAAGAAGATGGTTTCCAAATTCCTCGGTGCCCGCGTCTCGCATTTGATGCGCTGATGGATCGTCGAGGCCAAGTTGACCGTCTTTGCGGCCTCGCCGTGGCACGTGAGCACGCGTTCCGGCTTCGGCTTCAACTTGCGCAGGTAGCCCATGATCTGAGACCGGCTGGAGTGGCCCGAGAAGCCCTGGATGGTCTCTACCTGCAAGCCAATGCGGACCATGCGGCTCTTGCCCGTCTCGTCTTGCACTTGGAAGTCCTTCCATCCCTTCTGGATGCGGCGCCCGAGGGTGCCCTCGACCTGGTACGAGACGAACAGCAGGCAGTTATTGGGATCGTCGGCCATCTTCTCCAAGTACCCGACTGACGGCCCGCCTTGCAACATCCCGCTCGTGGCGAGGATGATGCACGGGTCACCCTCAAGCAGGTCGGCACGTGCTTCCCGGCTGTCGACGATGTGGAAGTTCTCGCAGAGGAACGGGTTGTGGCCCTGATGGAAGATCTTTTCCCTGATCTCCTCCGAGAGGTATTCGGGGTGGGTCGTGTGGATGGCGGTGGCTTCGGAGATCATGCCGTCGATGAAAACGGGTATGTTCGGGATGCGGGTGCCGAGCATCTCCTCGAGCACGATCATGATCTCCTGCGCGCGGCCGACTGCGAGTACCGGGATGAGGATCTTTCCGCCCCGTGCGACCACGTCGTTGATGAGCATGACCAGGTGCCGCTCGCTCTCGGCGCGGGATTGCATGACATCGTGCGGGCCACCGTACGTGCTCTCGATGATGATGGTCTCGAGCCGCGGGAACTTGAACGCCGCAGGCTCAAGCAGCTTGGTGCGCTGGAACTTGAAGTCGCCCGTGTAGACCATGTTGTAGGCCCCGTCACCGATGTGCAGGTGGGCCATGGCCGCCCCGAGGATGTGCCCGGAATTGTGGAACGTGAGCTTCACGTCGGGGGCGATGTCCGTGACCTCGTTGAACTCGAGTGGGATCGTCGAGAGGATCTCGCGCTTGATATCCTTCTTGTTGTAAATGGCGTCCCGGCCCTCCTTCTCTGCAATGTCAACATAATCCAGTTGGAGCATGGTGACGAGGTTGCGGGTCGGCAGGGTCATGAAGACCGGCCCGCGGTAGCCCCACTTGTACAGGTAGGGGAGAAAACCAGAATGGTCCATGTGCGCGTGCGTGCAAATGACCGCATCGAGGCGGTCGATGTCAAACTCGGGCGCATCTAGCCGCGGGAACTCGTCGATCTTCGACCCGAAGTTGATGCCACAATCGATGATGATGTTCGACTCTTTGGTCATAACCATCATGCACGTGCGGCCGACCTCGCGAAACCCACCCAGCGTGGTGAGCCGAACTTCCGTGTCCTTGAACACCATGGGACGGTGGATGCGGTGACCGATCTGCTGGAGATATTCCTTTTGGGTTTCTTTTTCTTTTTTTAGTAATGTGCGGACGGACTCGACGGTCTTGGATTCGATCGGCGGCGTGCGCACGACGTTTGGCCGCCAGAGAGTGTTTTCACGAATGGCCTTCAGCGTCGAGCCCCCTTTCCCGATCACGAGACCGGGCTTCTTGGCCGCGATGATCACGTCGCCGAGATTCGAATCAAACGTGATTTTTGAGATCTCGGCTTCCTGGGGCACTTCTTTCTGGATGAATTCCATCGCTTGGTCCGATGGGGCGCGGATTGATGGATCAGCCCTGATCACGATGCGCTTTCGGATTTCCTTGGCCAAGGCCTTGAGTGCGTCCCCGTTTTGGGTAACCGTTTTCTTGTTCTTCGAGTAAATCGCGATTTCAGGACCCTCGAACTCCACAGTCGTAAAATCATCGATATACCGGGCGATTATTTCCTTGTATTGCTCCAACACATCATTAGAAGACATTTTTGCTTTCCTTGTAGAGTGGATTCAAATCGAATGATCGTGATGGTTCAAGTGCCCGGTGCGATTCGATGATCGTTGCATTCGGCAAGGGCGCCTCACCCGGAGAAACCCGGGGTCTGCCCCTGCCCGAGCGACTTGAACGGATCAAAATACTGTATCCTATGGTCGTCTTTGTGTTTTTACTTGAAAATTGGTAAAAACAGAACAAGTCATCATTGGTGAGAAAACTTAAAAACCTAATTGAAGGTGCCGGAGAAATATTGCTTGCTTATTCATTAGGTTTGAAGAATTTGTGCTCGGTGCCGTCCTTCGTGATGATGAAAACGTCGGCTCCCGTTCCAGTGAACACGTCACGGGAAATGGCGGAGAAGATGGCCTTCTTTGCGAGTTCGATGCCTTCCTCGATGGACATGCCTTCCTTGTAACCGTCCTCCAGCACGCCGTACGAGAACCTCAATCCTGACCCCGTCGACGTGCAGTCTTCCTTGATGATGGAACCATCACCGCCGACATCGAACAATTTCGGGCCCTCATCATCCACGCCGCCAATGATATGTTGGACTTCATACATGCCCTTGGCTTTATGTCGGAACAACTCGCCGGCAAGGATTTTCACAACGGTATTCACCGTGATGGACCGGCCAGTTTGCAGCTCGAACAGGTGCGCCTGGGCCGCCATCAGGTCTATGAGATATTGGGCATCAGCCACGCTCCCTGCAATGGTGCTCCAAATACGATCGGTAATCTTGAGAATTTTCATCGCCTTGCCGGTTGCGATGTAGAACCCCTCGGTGGCCCTTTTGTCAGCCGCCAATATCACTGCATCCTTCACGATGAAACCTACCGTCGTTGTCCCCGTCCTCACGCCGTTTTTCATTGCTGGCGGGTTTCCGTGGCCTATGGCTGTCGAGCTGTTCATTTGGATTCACTCACAGGTGCTCTTGAGTAAATATTTATGCTGTGGGCATAAATAATGTGCGCCATACATGCTAAAACCACTTCAAGTTCTCGAACAGGTCCACCGCCCTGAAGTGCCCAAGAATTACCAGCTCGCCATGGCCATTCCCGCTGGCATGGAATTGGTTGACTTGGAAGGACTCGACCTCCCCGAGCTGCAGTCACTTCATGCCCGGATTCAGGAAACATTCATGTCGACGCGCAAGGATCTCGTCGACTTCCCTTCGATCACGTCACCAAACTACTTGGACGTGAAGATCCGCATTGCAACCCTCATGGGCGAGGCGTGCGAGCTCTGCGAGCGGCGATGCCGGGCGAACCGCAATGCCGGAGCGACGGGCACTTGTGGCGTCACGAAAGAGGCCCGGGTGAGTTCTTCCTTCCTGCATTACGGCGAGGAGGAACCGCTCTTGCCCAGCGGGACCATCTTCTTTGCCGGGTGCAACTTCAAGTGCGTGTTTTGCCAGAACCACGACATTTCCACCGATCCCCGAAACGGGGTGATCATGGATCCTGAAGGGCTCGGGAAAATCGCCACGTCGCTGGCGCGGGCAGGGGCCAAGAACATCAACTATGTCGGCGGCGATCCGACCCCGCAGATACCGACGATCCTCGCATCGATGCCTTGGCAGCAGGTGCCCGTTGCCCAGCTCTGGAACTCCAATTTCTACAACACCAGCGCGGCCGTGGACCTGTTGCTCGACGTGATGGACATCTGGCTTCCGGACCTCAAATATGGCAACGATGACTGCGCCCGGCAGTTATCCGGGGTTGACAGTTATATGGCTGTCTTGACGAGAAACTTGGTGAGGGTGCACGATGCGATGGTCGTCCCGGGCTGGGCTTCGCTGATCATCCGCCACTTGGTGCTGCCCGGACACGTCGATTGCTGCTCGCTCCCCGCGATGGAATGGATCGCCGAAGGCCTGCCCGGTGCTCTCGTCAACATCATGGGACAGTACCGGCCGGAGCACCTCGTCCTCAAGCACCCCGACGATTATCCGGACATCAACCGTCGCCCGACGAGCGACGAGATCCGGCGCGTGCGGGATCGAGCGACCGAACTAGGGATATGCTGGGAGCCTGTCTCGTGATCGAATGAACGTTCTCGCCTTTTGACGATTATCGATCAGTTTTTTATTTGGGATAAGGAAGAATTCCAACATGGAGAACGCCAACCGGCCAACTGGTGTAAGTGGAAAAATCCTCTGGGTTGATCTTTCCTCGGGCGAACTTGCGGTAGAATCACCGGGCGATGAAGTGTATCGCCAGTATTTGGGTGGATATGGCCTCGGCGTGCATTATCTGTACAAGCACATCGAACTGGGCTGCGATCCGCTTGGCCCGGGCAACGTTCTCGGGTTCTGCCCAGGCTTCTTCAACGCGTCGGGCGCGCCGATGGCTGGCAAGTGTGCTATTTGCGGCAAGAGCCCGCTCACTGGCGGCTGGAATGATAGCACCGTCGGGGGCCACATTGGCCCGGCCATCAAGCGGGCTGGCTACGATGCCATCTTCGCGACGGGAACGTCGGAAAAACCCGTGTACCTGCTCATTGATGACAATGGGCCCCAATTGCTAGATGCAAGCGAGCTGTGGGGCCTCGACACGGAACAGACCGAGACCGCGTTAAAGGAACGGCACGGCAACAAGGTAAGATCCTGCCAGATCGGGAAGGCGGGAGAATTGCTGTCCCCGATCGCCGGGATCGTCACCGAGCTCCGGATAGCCGGGCGTGGCGGCCTTGGTGCCGTCATGGGGTCCAAGAACCTGAAGGCAGTCTGCCTCGCTGCGGGCAAGAAGCTGGCATACGCCGACCCGAAAGCTATTTCTGCAACGTTCAAGGAATATTCCCTTCAGGTGAACAAGAATGCCGGTGCCTTGGGTGCCAAGATGGCCACGAAATTCGCTCCCGCGATGGGAAGCCTCGTCCGTGCCTTCAAGATCGAAATGAGCCAGAACCACCAGATTGGCTGTCGCGTGTTCAAGAACTGGGGCACGGCGTTCGCGACCCAAGTGGAGGTGTCGATCGGCGACACGCCCGTGAAAAACTTTTCGGGGAGCTATGTGGACTATCCCCTCGCCACGGCGTCCAAGTTCACGACGGATGGCATGGACCGGTGGATCACGGGCCATCAAGGTTGTGATGCGTGCCCCGTCCAGTGCGGGCACGTTATGTCGGTGCCAGAACTCGGCCTCGATCGCGTTTCACGCCCCGAGTACGAGACCATGGCCGCCTTTGGTGCATTGCAGCTCAACGAGAATCCCTTGGTCGTCGTGGAAGCCAACGACCTCCTCCATCGTGCAGGAATGGATTCGATCTCGGCTGGTGTCACGATCGCATATACCATCGAATGTTGCGAGAAAGGCGTTCTGGCAAAGGGTGATCTCGCGTGCAACGCGTATCCCGATGGCTTTCTCCCGTCGTGGACCGATCCGGGGAGCACCATTACTCTACTCAAAATGATGATCGATCGGGAAGGCATAGGCGACCTTCTCGCCCGTGGCGTGAAGGTAGCATCCGAGAAGATCGGAAGGGGAAGCAGCGACTGGGCCATAGCGGCGAACGGGATGGAGCTCGCGATGCACGACCCGCGAAAGATCCGCGGCTTGGCGATATCGTACCTTGCCGATCCAACTCCCGGGCGGCACACGGCCGCGTGCCTCGATTATCAATCGGGGGACTTGAATCACTGCATCAAGGGCCTCAAGTTCGACATGAGCAGGAAAGGACGCCTCAGCGGATCCGAGAATGCTAAGTTCGTGAAAATCGGGCAGGTGTTTAATTGCGTCGGGCTCTGCCAGTTTTTCTCCTTCTTCGCTTCATACCCGCTTGTTGAGATGTTCAAGGCGGTGGCAGGCTGGGAAGCCAGCCTCGACGAGATATTGACGACCGGCCATCGGATCCAAACGCTTCGCCAGATGTTCAACGCTCGAGAGGGAAAGATCGGGTTTGAAATTCCGAAGCGCGTCCTTGGCATTCCACCCCTCGAAACGGGCTCGTTGGCGGGCGTGCAAGTGGATCCCAAGCCGAACATCGAACTCTATTTCAAGTCGATGGGATTCGACGAGACGGGCGTACCAACTCAGGAGACACTGGAAAAGTTGGATCTCGCTTATTTAGTGCCAGACCTCGATTTCGCCAAGGGATGCGAGGTCCCCTCATTTTCGTGAATTTCCTGTCATTCTTCCACCGTTACTTTTTTATGTGGATTCGACGCGACACTCTTCTGGGCATCGTACAGGTCGAGGCCTGCGAGGCCATCCCCGCTCGAGAGTGACCATCTTCCACCGACCAGCCTATCACTTTATATTCTATATAGACGATTCGTGACAACATGTCGTATCGATTGGTGTTCGACGTCGGCTCGAAGGTTGCGAAGTGCGCGATCGCGGATGAACAGGACCAAGTCCTTGCCATGGACTCGATCAAGCCGGCAGTCATCCGGTCCGAAGATGGATTCATCCGGTCCGGCGATGCAAGCACGTATTGGAGCGATCTCGTTGGTCTCCTGAAAAAGACAGTAGATGCTTCGGGTATCGACGCGATCAGCATTCGATATATCACGTGCTCGTCTATCCGGCCTTCTTGTATTTTCACTGACGAGGATCTGGAACCGCTTTACGTCGGAACGAGCTTCGACTCCCGGGGCATAGACACGGCACCTGAATTGGAAGATCAATTTGCCGCCAAGACTGGTAGAAGCATCTTCGAGGCAACGGGGCACTTTCCCGCGCTGTCCCTTATCCCGGCGCGGTACGCGTGGTTCAAGGAAAATGAGCCCGAGTTGGTCGCCCGTATAAGCCGGTACCTCCCGACCGACAGTTGGATACTAGCGAAGTTCGGCGGCGAGATCCACGTGAACGTGGTGAGCGCCGTGGAATCGGGCTTCTACAACATCCAAACTAACGATTGGGATGACGCGTGGCAGGACTTGCTTGACCTGCCGACCGATTTCTTGCCACCCGTCGTGATGCCTGGCGAGATCATCGGGAACGTCTCCACCGCCGCCGCGGAGGATCTCGGGCTGTCCACGGATGCCGAGCTCGTCGCAGGCACGGCCGACACGCAGGCGGCCCTGATCGGCGCTGGAGCGATTATTGATGGGGATGCAGGGATCGTCGTCGGCAGTACGACGCCAGTTCAGGTGCTCCACAAAGAATTCGCGCTGGATAAATCGCAGCACCTGTGGACGACGAAGAACGTGCTCAAGAACGTGCTCGAATCCAACGTGATCGAGGCGAGCACGGGCATCACCGGCCAGATCATAGGCTGGATTGCAAATATGCTGTATTCCGACACGGAATCGTTTGGCCTCAACCCATACAAGGCCATTGACGAAGATTACGTGGCTTTTGATGCACGGGAAATCAACATGGAGGGCGAGCCTTCCCAATTGCTTGGCTTTCTGGGTCCAACGTCCACGGCTGCGGCTGACGATCGGCTGTTGCCAGGCACCTTCATGTTTCCGACGCCCAATTCGACGGAGGAACCGCAACTATCACGCGGGGAGCTGGTCGCGGCCACGTTCGAGAACATCCAGTTCGCGGTGAAGAAGAACTTGGACACCATCGAGGCCTTTTTATCTAAGAAATCGGGCCGATACTTCGTGCTCGGCGGGATGACGCGGAACGAGACTTTCACGCAGCGGTTCTCGGACCTGGTCGGCGCGCCGGTTTCCACGACGATCTCCAAGGAAGCCACGATCCTCGGCCTGCTGCAGCTGTGCGCCGTCGCCGCGGGCGAGATCTCGTCGCCGGCAGATCTCGCACAGCGCTTGTCACAAGCAACCGTCACCGTGCAACCGAGGCCTGCCATCCACGACATATTGACAACCCGGATGGCACGTTGGGACGAGATGTGGCAAAAATTGAGAAAGATGTGAAAAAGACCTGCACGGCGATGACGGGGTCGAAATCCACATCGACGACCTCGACGGGTAATCGAGACGGACGAGACCGGGAAACCCGTGCACGAGGTCGATGCCAGCGCCTTCTTCGAGTTCGGCATCGACGCGGCCACGAAAAAAATGTACCTGGGCGGCCTCTCTAGAAGAGAACGATGTTCTCTTCTATTTTATCATTCCGAGCCTCCTTCTTGGACATCCAACGAATGCGGGAACCCGAGAGCCGCGATTCATTTCCTTCCACGAAACTTTAGCGAACCGGCGGCTGCCGCCGCCTCCGAATGAGGCCCGGCCAATCAGCTTTATGGTTTGAATGGTTGTAGCAGGCGATCTGGGGCACATGAGATAGAACAAAAAAAGTCGGGACCAGAAAACAGGATAAAAGAAGAAAATAAATTCAAGATTCTGGTTTATTCAGTGATTGTTTGAGTAATTTCAAAACCAAAGCCTAACTGGGACACTTCCGCCGCGATCGTCAATTCATCACCCACATTATAACCTTCGGTGGGCAAGAAAAACGTAATATCGGCGTTTAGTGGGACTTCTCCAGCATCCATGATGTTGGGAAGCATGAATTTTTTATCTTCCCATGAAACCTCCACCAGCTCTTTCTGCTCCCTTGTGAGCGGCGTCCCGTTGATCTTGATCTCGAGCATATCAGCGGGATTCTCCGGCGCTTGACCAACGGGAATGCTCATGGAGAGATTCTTAAAAGAAAGGGTTAAACCGTTCTCAACCTTCTTGATGGCGTCTTCGGTAAACATTCTCTTCAAGACGTATTTCGGAATGTATGACATGTCTTTCGCACCTTTTTCTTTAAATTCTCGGCACGCAACGGGTTCGAGCGCCGCGCACAAGCCGTGATCATATATCGGCGACATAAAATAAAAGCTATAGTGGGGGTCATGCTATTGAGAAGATGATCGAGATGGTCTTGCCAGTGGCCATCTCAAATCAAAGGTAACTCTTTTCCTTGCGGTTGAAAAATCAAACGTGGGCGTTAGCGCGTTTTCTTCATCAAGTGTTTTCTCAAAGAAAACCCATCTTTATATCAAGAGATGGGCGTGTTTCCGTGGTTAGATTATTCGATCACCAAAATGTGACCCCGTGTCCTTGATCGTGACGCCCACCAAAATGTACGACGTTCATAGTATCTGGCACATCCAGAGCAATTTGTTCCTCTGCCACCTTTTTTACCCACGCCGGGCAGACGATCACCATAAAGCAGGCACTGCTTGGGATACAGGCACAGTCCAAGGCTGCATAAAGATTGAGAAAGAAATAAAAGATATTTCATTTTCCGAGCGTTTCTCGCATGATCTCGTAGATCTCCTGCTCGTGCGCCTCGGCGTCCTCGGGCAGGCCGTAAATCGGGTCGAGCAAACTCGCATGATACTGGATTCTTGCAGTATATTCCACGAGTAAGCAATTCTTCCACGCGTGCTCCAAGGACGTGCCCGCGCACACGTTGCCGTGGTTGGCAATGAAACAGGCATAATTTCCACCGAGCGCCTTTACTGCATTCTTGGCCAACTCCTCGGTGCCCGCCTCGCCATAGTCCGCCACGTTGCAGCCGCCGATGAAGGTAAGTACCTCGTCGGCGATGGGCAGGAGGGGGATCTTGGCGATGGACAGGACCGTCGAGTAGGTGGCATGGCTGTGGACAATGGCGTTAATGTCGGGCCGAGCCTGATAGATGCGTGCGTGCATGATCTTCTCGGAACTCGGATTCCGGCTGCCTTCTATGACATTGCCCTCGCCATCCATGAGCACCATGTCGCTCGGCACCATCTCGGAATAATCGAGCGTGCTGGGCGTGATCAGGTAGCGCTCGGTGCCGTCGTCGGTCGGGACGCGGCAGGAGATGTTTCCCGCCTTGTTCACGACGAACTCCTTGGCGACCATCTTCTTGCACGCATCCATCAGCTGCTGCCGGAGCTCGAAGATCGTTGCCTGCTGCTTCGGTTTTTCGCCACCACCCTTGCCCATGGCCTCCGGATTCATGATGTTCTTTGGCACTTCGCCCTTCAGGATCTTTTCGATGGCATCGACCATCATAGCCCCGTGGCGCCGGTTCGTGTCCTCAGTATCGCCGCCAAGATGTGGCGTGGCAAACACGTTCGGCAGCTGCAGGAAGGGGTTGTCTCGATCCAAGGGTTCCGCGCTAAAAACATCAAGTCCTGCACCCGCGATGCGGCCTTCCTTCAGCGCGTCGAGAAGAGCGTCCTCGTCGATGGCCGAAGTTCTGGCGAGGTTGAAGAAATAGGCGGTGGGCTTCATGAGATTGATCATGTCACGGCTGATGAGCCCATCGGTCTCGTCGATCGGCGGCACGTGGAGCGTGATGAAATCGGACTCGTGCATGAGCTCGTTCAGCGGGACTGCCGTCCCATTGATCGCCTTGAGCTTGTCATTGGAGAGGTAGGGGTCGCTCACGAGGAACTTCACGTTGAAGGCCATGAGTCGCTTGGCGACCTCGAACCCGATGGCCCCGAGGCCCACGATGCCCACGGTCTTTCCGTTGAGTTCCACGCCCTTGAAGCGGTTCAAGTTCGAAACGAAGTCGGGAAACTCGTCAACCTTGTAGTCAGGCGAGTGAATATACCGGTCCGCGTCTTGGAGGTGCCGGGCCATGATCAGCATCATGGACACCGCGAGCTCCGCGACGGAAATCGTGTTGCGCTTGGGTGCGAAGATAACGGGGATGTGCTTTGCCGTCGCGGCATCGACCGCGATGTTGTTGGGGTCGTCGCGCGTCGAACCGATGATCTTCAGGCTCGTGCTCTCCTCGATAACGCGGGTCTTAACGTTGTCGCCTTCGCAGATGAAGATATCGATACCTTTAAGCCGCTCGATGAGCTGGTCCTCGTCGAAGTAGAGGTTCTTGGTCTCGCGCCAGCTCTCCACCTCAACGTTCCCGCCGCAGATGACCTTCAGGCGGTCCAGCGCCTCGGGCGTGAGTTCTGCTGTGACGAATGCTTTCATGGTTTGAGACCGCCGTTCAGAACATGAGCGACCGGAGCTTCAGGAGGTTCTTCATCTGGCCCTCGACCTTCAGCGAGCCGCTCGAATACGCCTTGATCGCGTTGATCTGCTTGGAAATCAGCTTCACGAACATATCCGAGGCCATGGTGACCTTGACCGGGGCCGTGTCGTCGGTGCCTTCCGACATCTCGATGCCCTGATCGCCGTTGATCTTGTACACGAACGACCGATTCAGGTCGGGGAAGGCCATGACGAGATTGTTCACCCACCCCGCGAACTTCGGCCGCACCTTCTCCTGGTTGTAATTGTTCACGATCTGGTCCAAAGCCTCTTCGATGGTCATCGTTGTACCGGCTTTTTCGGATTGTGGCTTTGCTTCGGCTGCGGGAGCTGATGGTTTCGGGACCGGCGCCGCGGCTGGCTTTGGTGCTGCTGCGGGTGCGGGTGCTGGTGCCTGTGCTGCGGGCGCGGCACTCGCCGTTGCCGACGCACTGGCTTGGCGGATCAACTTTCCGGGCCCGCGCGCTGAACCTTGCGGCGCGGCGGCCTGTGCTTCGGCCGCGGCGGGTTGCGCGTTCGGATATGGCGCCGCCCCGTAAGGCGGCATTGCAGGATATCCTACAGGCATGTATGCTGGGGGATAGTAAGAGGGCATGTATGCCGGTGGGTAGCCTGCAGGACCGAGAGCCGCGAGATCTACTTTTGCTACCTTTGCCATGAAGGTGATCGTTGGAACGACACCCGCGATGACTATCACGATGCCCACCGCAATGATGGCGATGGAAACATCATAAACGAGGTCATTAGTGATCGATGCGAGTTGCGTGGACAGGATCCATGCACCAAGCACGAATATCACGATTCCTGCAAAGATGATGACGATATTGGCGGCCAAAAGGTTTTTCACCTGGCCGCCACCCGCCATCGGATATCTGCTAGCTTCCATGTGTACTCGACCATTAAAAAGTGTCAATCAACATATGCCGTAAAGTCTTAATTAACGTATGCCGGAGAAAGTGATTCCAGCCCGTTCCTTGTCCGTGGACGAACAAGCATTGCTTGACTCGGTCGATGCCCACAGGGAGGACCTCATCGAGCTGGTGATGCAACTGGTGGCCCAGGACTCGACTACCGAGGATCCCGCGATTTTCTCCGACGTCAGTGCCATCTTCTCGGTCGTGAAGGGGTATCTCGAAGGGATGGGTGCTAATTGCGAGCTCTTCCAGTGCCCTCACGCTGAAAATGATGATGCCCACTGGTGGCCAAACCTCGTTGGAACCCTTGGGCCAAGCGATCCGGGTCTCCAATTGTGCGGGCATCTCGATGTCGTGCCCGCGGGCGAAGGCTGGTCGACGCCGCCATTTGAACCGGTCGTGAAAGATGGCAAGATCTACGGGCGGGGCACAGCCGACATGAAAGGGGGCGTTGCAGCGATCCTTTATGCAGGAAAACTGCTAGCCGATTCCCATCACGTGCTCGGACGAGGTTTGCGGTTCCTCTTCACCCCCGACGAGGAACTGGATTGCGCTCATGGTTCCGGGTTCATGGCTCGCGAGCACGCCGATGCCATCGCCTCGCCGTTAACCATCATCGGGGAACCCACGTGCCAGCCACCTGTTGAGAGCCCAGTCATCATCGTCGGAGAAAAAGGATACGCGTGGCTGCGTGCCAAGTTTTTCGGGGCTGGGGGCCACGGGAGCATGCCCAAGCCGAAATCGAACCCCGTCAACAAGCTCGCAAGGTTCATCGAAAAAAGCACCAAGGATCTCAAGCTGCCCAACGTGAAGCCCCCTCTCGGGCTGTTTGATCTGCTCAAAGCCGTGCTTAAACGCATGTCTCTTGGGAATCTTATAAAGACGCTTCGGGCACCGGCCGCAGGAAGCAAGGATCCTTACGACGAAGATGGCGTTCCCATTGGCAATCTCTTCAAGCCAGTAATTTCCTTCACGCGATTGTCCGCCGGTACCAAGATCAACGTTATTCCCAAGTCTGCGGACATCGAGTTCGACATCCGAGTGCTTCCGGGAATCACGCCGCAGGACGTGCTCGACAGCCTGGCGTCATATTGCACCAAGCTGGGGTACAGGGCGACATTCCCGCCGGGGTTCACCAACCCGCAAGACGGGGACAAGAAAGTTTCCTCCCGCCCGGTCGACGTGGAATTCTCGATCATCTCCGCAGAAGCTAGTGTATACACGAGTCCGGATTTGCCTCTCATCGGCGACCTCGCCCGGGCCTTCGAAGACGTGTATCACGTGCGCGCAGTCTATTTCTTCGCACCCGGCAGCACCGATGCCACGTACCTCCACAAGGGCGGTCTCAAGAACATCACCGTGTTCGGTCCTGGTGGTGGAAACGAGCACGATGCCAATGAATTCCTGTCCGTGGATAAGCTCGTGAACGCCTGCAAGGTCTACCTGCTGCTCGCGTATCGCCTCATATGTAACCCAAACTCAACGTGATTCAAAGATGGGGAAAAGACTAGCAGTTCCCGAGCCCGAGTCCGGGCTTGCCTTTGTGGACACGCATTGCCACGTGCCGTGGGATGATGCCACGTTTGAGACCAAGCTTCCCTCGCCCGATGACCAGCTCGCTACTTTTCACGCGGCGGGCGGTCTCTTCATCATCACGGCAACGATTGATCTCGAAACCTCGCGACGGGCCCTTGAATTCAGGCGCGAACACGAGCACGTGCACGCGGCATTGGGCATGGCCCCCCAGACGATCACGTTCACGCCGCCCGACGAGTACGAGACGAAACTCGAGGCGTGGTATTCCCTAGTCGACGCGAACCTGGATAACATACTCACGATCGGGGAAATCGGCGTGGACTTTCACCACGGAAAAAAGCTGGATCAGCGGGAGAGACAGATCAACGAATTCCGGGGCATCCTGCGGCACGTCGCGGACCTGAACAGGCCCATCATGCTCCACGTGCGCAACGCGGGCCAGAACGACCAAGACTTCTCCAATCCATCGCACGTCTATAACAATCCCGACCGGGCCACACGGACGGTGGTTGATGTTTTAGGAGAAGTGGGCATCTCTCCCCATCGCGTGCTATTCCACTGCTATTCGGGGCCCTCGAGCATGAACGACGAGCTTGCGCGTGCCGGGTTCTGGTTCTCAGTACCCAGCTCGGCGTGGGGTATCGAAAAGTGGAATCGGGTGTCGAAGACCCTGCCATTGGACCATCTCGTCACGGAAACGGATGCCCCGTTCCAGCACCCGTGGCTCATGGAGCCAGCAAACGAGCCTGCAAACGCCAGATACGCGGTTGCCGCTATCGCCCACGCAAGGGGCCTAACTCAGGACGAAGTGGCACGGGCCACCATTGAAAATGCAAAAAGATTCTTTAACTTGCCTTGAATTCATTCCGAATAACCTCTATTTCAAGTCAGGTTGGAAGCCTGGTCTGAAATCGACTTCCGGCCCTTGGTAAAGGCTAGGACCCTACCGATGGCCGTCACGATGGCCGACGGGATACGATAGACATGAAACCCGTCCTCGCCGCCAATAAATATGGGAGAAATGCCAATTGATGGGTCGTGGCCGGTGATCTTGCACCTAGAACTGCTTCTTGTTGAACAGCATGATGGCGAGCAGGAAAAACAGGACCGCCAAGCCACCGCCAACGCCCATGGCCACGAGGTACGTGTAATCTTGGATGGCTGCGGGCAGCAACCCGGGAATGATGCTCAGCACCGACGTAATGCCCGTGATCTGGTTCCCGACGTAGACCGAGAGTATCGCCGCCGCGGGAACCGAGTTCATCACGACCCCGAAGAACGTCCCGATCGCGACTGCCAAAGCCGTTCCTGTTAGGCAGGTCCCAAAGGCTTGGTACGTCTTGTTCACCAGATCTGGAGTGATAGTCGTGGTCATGAGTCGATCGACGATGGCCCCGACCAAGATGCTCAGCGCCGCGGCCAAGATCAAGCACGCGTACACCGCGAGGAATTTTGCGCTCAGGATCTCCCACCGCTTGACCGGACGTATTATGAAAAGGTCGTACACGTGCCGGTTCTTCTCGCTCGTGATGGAAGTGCTCAGGCTCACGGAGCCGAGCGTGCCGGATATGCTGGTGACAAGGATCGCCGTAAGGTAAGCGATGGAAATGCTCTTCTCGCTCGGGCCGGCAAGCCAATGCACCACGAGGGACATGATGGGCATTCCGACCAGGAGGATGATCATGATCTTGGAAACAATAAATCCCCGGAGCTCGTCGGCGCACAGGATTCTCAGGCTCATTCCCCGTCCCCTCCGACCAGCTTGAGATACACCTCCTCGAGACTCGGACGCACTTGGTTGAAATGGCGTAGCTTCACGCCTGCCCCGAACAGGAACGCGAGCAAGCTATGGATTGCCACGTCGAGATCGATTTCCGGCTTGAAGACGATGTTAAATTTGCGCCCCTCTTCCGTGGTGATGCTCTGAATTTCTGACATTGTTTCCAAGTCCGCCACCTGCAATGATTCATCCACGACTTCTAGCTCCACGGCGTTGCCGACTTGGAATTCAGCTTGTAATTCTGCCGGTGAACCGATACGGATGATCTTTCCGTGATTCAATATGCCGATCGTGTCTGCAATATCCTGGACGTCACTCAGGATGTGCGAGGAGAACAGAACAGTCTTGCCGCGACCCGCCAGCGACTTGATGATGTTCTTGACCTGGAAGCGCGAGGCAGGATCGAGGCCATTCATCGGCTCGTCCAAGACGAGGATCTCGGGATCGTGCAGCAGGGCCTGCGCGAGCCGAAGCTTCTGCACCATGCCACCCGAGAGATTGACGATCTTTTTCGAGATGACATCATGAAGGCCGACGAGATCGAGGGTCGAGGCGATGCGATCCTCCAATGCTTCGGTAGGAACGCCAGACAAACGCCCGAACGTCGTCAATGCGTGGTCGACGGTCCGCCATTCTTGAAAACCAACGTCTTGGGGAAGATACCCTAATTTGGTGTTGAAATCTTTCTCCCGAAGATTAATCCCATCCACGGAAACATCACCTTGGTAGTCTTTGATGAGCCCGACCAAGATCTTGATGGTCGTGGTCTTCCCCGCACCATTTGGCCCGATATATCCGAAGATTTCGCCTTTATTGCTAAAAAATGATATCTCATCGAGCGCCTTGAAGCCACCTTGGTAGATCTTGGTGACGCCCTTGAATTCGATGAACGTGCCTTTCTGTGCCATTGCAATCGTCCTTTCCATTTTTATACGTGATCAATAATAATCTCAGCCTGCACCTGAAATAATCATCTGTGGACATGACTTGCCATGATCCGCCTGCTGCAAGGAAACTGCATCGAATTACTTCCACGTATCAGGAATGGCAGCATCGATCTTGCCATCGCTGACCCTCCTTACAACGTGTACGAGAATGAAACAGTCAAGATGGCTTTTCAGCAGCGCAAGAAGAATATTGGCTGGGACCAGTTCGACGAGCACTTCCTCGAGTTCTCCATTACATGGATCGACATGGTGATCGACAAGCTCAATGATAACGGGTCTTTGTTCATCTTTGGCGGGGTCAACTTCCTGAAGGGCAACGATCTCATTTCCTTGATACCCGTCCTTCGCAATAAACTGCGATTCGTGAACCTGATCGTCTGGTACTACCATAACGGCTCCAGCTCTCGCCGCTTCTTCTCCAACCGTTATGAACTCATTGCGTGGTTCGCCAAGGGCGAAAAATACAAGTTTGACCTCGATGCCGTGCGCGTGAAATACGACGAGGCAACGCTGAAAGAATATTTAAAGGATAAACGACTCCATCCAGAGAACGTGATGAAGGGGAAGAACCCCACCAACGTCTGGGAAGTGAACCGCATCAACGCCAATTCGGGGGAGCGGTTGGACCACCCGACGCAAAAGCCCGAGGAGATCATCCGCCGCATCCTGCTCGCCGCGTCTGGGGAAGGAGACTGGGTCTTGGATCCATTTGCCGGCTCCGGCACCACGCTGGTGGCCTGCCAGGCCCTCAACCGCAACTGCCTCGGGATCGAGCTGGATGATGCCTATTTCGAGATGGCCCGCGCCCGCTGCGGCTTGGATGGCCAAGATCTAGAGATACCTGGCGATTTTTCTCAGGCGTAAACAAAGTCATCACGCCCCTAGATCGATATTTCTCTCGGCTTCAGGCGGCAATTCCATGAGTTCAATGCCGGAATCCAAGCCGGCCATGACAACTTCGAGCTCTCGAACCAAGAGAGCGAGAGGTCGTTCACGATCGTGGAAATGCAGGCAGATGTTTAGAAATTTTGTGCTCATCCCGCCTTTATACTTCACATAGGGAGCATCCAGTTGATTACGAAATTAGAGGAAACGTCAATTTTACTTGTAAAAACTGTTAAATTATCAGTCTTATAATATGATGTTTTACTTATTATTCCACAGAACAGCTCAAGAATAACTTAAAACGTGATCTCGATGAGCCAGGGCAGAAGGAAAAGTTCGCACGTCCAGCAGGGCGGGGCCGAGGATCAGGATGACATCGTGTTGCCGAGCGCAATAAGCAACAGGGATTTCGTGAGCATCGGAAATGCCATCTCGAAATACACGAACACGATGGAGCGGGAGCTCGAAGAACAGCTTATCGGCATTACCGTCACTGACGACGAATCCGAAGCCAACCAGAATCCCCGCGTGGAGGTTCTCGAGGAAGAACCCGTGATTGAACTGCCAGATACGAATCGCGTCGACCTGCGTTACTTCCAGGATGGCATCCAGCGAACGAAATTCATCGGGAACGTGTTTTCCGAGCCACTCAAGCGCTTGGTGCCCCTCATGTTCACGACCGTCGGGGCCATTATCGTGTATATAGATGGGGTGAACGTCCACCAGTACATCGAACCAATCATTTCTGAAACGTTCATCTCGCCCCCTCGGGAATTCCTTCCAAAGGAGATCAGCGACGTGATCCCTCCTGAAAATCTAAAAGAAATTCCCGGTTACTCGAAATCATCGAAACCCAACGACTTCCGGAAACAAGTGTTCGAAGATGACATCCGCAAGATGCGAGATGCAGCCGAGAAGGGCATTATCCGGGAATTCGAAAAGCGGAACCCCGATGACTGGCTCGTGGTTGATGGTTTCATCACGAAAACGGAGCCGTTCGACAAAAAGGTTGGCGTCATCAAGCGGCATGGAAAGGAATGGCTCCCTCCAGACTTGATGTTTGAAGTGCTCAAGGGCTTCGTGAACAACAATGGGATGCGCGTTCGTTCCCCCTTGTTCAAAATCACATACACGGTCACTCACCGGCCTGAAACTCTGAGCTGTTTTTCGAAGTTGCTCTACAATTTCAAGGCGAGCTTGGCCACGAATCCGGAGTTCAGCCTTATCCGCGTAGAGACGCCATATCATTACAAGGATGAAATGGACGCCATCCTCAATACGATTCTCGATCTCAACTCGCCGATGTCTAACCCCAGCGATTCTTGGGACAAAAAGCTGTTCCCCATCTTGATGGCGGAAAAGATCTTGAAAACCCACGCGAAGGATGATAAGACACTTAAAACTGCTTTCGGAGGCCTGTTTTGAATGAAAAAAATATCAGAAACTGACACCAAAAAGTCGTTGGATAAAGATAGTTGCATCTCGGATGACCTGATAACGGATGAGTTCATCGGGTGCGTGATCTCCGATGTCGGAGGCCCGACTACGACGCAATCCTATCGAATCGGGTTTGATCGCAGCCTCCTCCTGGAACTCGGCGAGGTCGTGGGTGTGCTCGACGAGCCCCACGATTCGGTCGTGTTTGGCATCGTGGAGGAGATCTACATGTTCGAGGACGTGCCGGATTACACCCAGAAGATGATGGAAAGCAACTGGCGGTTTGATGTTGGCACGCTCGTGAAACGGTCCTTGCTCGCCTACGCCGACATCTCGCTGCTTCGAAGGTATTCAGAGAATCCGAAGTTCGACCATTCCATCATCGGCATCACGCCCAATCTCCCCGTCTACAGGGTCGGCGACGTCGGCCTGCTCGAGGCCTTCGATCTCAAGGCAGAAGGCGTGCCGTTGGGCGTGTACGCTCTCTCATCTGGCCAGATCATCGACGATGCGGTCATCCGCGTGGAACTTCCATTCCTTCTGGGTAAAGAGGCGGCACACGTGAACATCTCAGGTCAGTCCGGGTTCGGGAAAACCGCCTTCGCACTGTTCCTGTTGAAGGCGATCCAGACCTACACGAGCGATAAGTGCCGCGTAAAGGCGGTCATTTTCAACGTGAAGCAGGACGACCTCCTGTGGCTTGACCAAGTCAATGATGAGCTTTCGGACGATGACAGGAAGCTCTACGAGATGTGCGGCGTGCCTGCCACGCCCTTCACGAACGTGGTGTTTTACGGAACGGACGAGTACGATCCAATCAGCAAGAAATACAAGCGGGCGTCTCTCCGACCCGATGTGAAACCTTTCTTCTGGTCATGGGACGATGTTAAGTTTTACATCCATTTTGCAATCGGGCCATCGGAAGATTTCGATGACAAGCAATTGCAATGCTTACACGTCGCGCAAGACCAGAAGCTCCCCGATTTCAATGCAGCAATTAACTACGCACTGAATCAAGCTAAGCCCGGATCAGGCGGTAGTATCCATCCGTATTCTTGGACTAAGTTTGCGAGAATTTTAAATGGGATTTTACAAGCCAATAAAGGCCTTCTCCGCCAGAGCAAGCCGATTCCCTACGAAGACGTGTTCCAGGAGAATGATATTCTCGTGATCGACATCAACGAGACTTTTTTCCCCGAATACACGCAACGCCTCGTCCTTGGAAAGATTGTCTCGGATGTCCAGCGCCTCCACCAGGAGAAAAAACTCAGTGCGGATTTCCTGCTCTTCGTGACCGACGAGTTATCGAGGTATGCATCGCGATCCGCGGACGAGCACCTTCGGAAGGTCAAGGAGATCATCAAGGGCATCGCCGCCCGGGGCCGGTCCATCGGAACCCCGCTCCTTGCCATCGAGCAGTTCCCGAGCGAGATCGATGACCAGATCCTGGGGAATATTAACACCAAGATCTTCACGCGCACCAAGCAAAACGAGCTGCGGAACCAGATGTACCATGCATATTCGGATCGCGTGAAGTTCGAGATGACCAATCTCAAGAAAGGTTATGCTTTTGCCGAGAATTCCCAGTTTCCCGATCTTATCAAGATCAAGTACCCGCGACCTCCGTGCGCGCAGAAAGATCGCGGGTATTCCTCAGCAATGACCCCTGCTCCAGAAGATGATGCCGGATCTGACGTAGGAAGTGGTGTCGATGCAGACGCCAGCACGGACACGGGAACCAGCAATCGTAACGGCAAAGGCCGGCACGTAGCAGAAAACGACGTCCTCGATGATATGGATGCGTTGATGTAAGGTGGAAGCAACATGGTTCGAATCCTGTTCACGGGTGACACCCACCTCGACGTGAACTATCCCGCGACCATCGCCCGTTCACGTAACAACGAATTCCAAGATATCTTCGATCAAATCATCGAGCTCGCGATAAAGGAAAATGTCCAAATCGTGTGCCATCTCGGTGACATGTTCAATAATTCCGCTCCTGCGCCTGTGGAAGTTCGTTTGGTCATCGAAAAGTTGGCCCGCTTGGGCGAGCACGGCATCCAGTTCTACTGCATCCGCGGCAACCACGAGGGGTCTGCAGACCTCGAAGGCGTTTTCAAGGGCTGGGCTGGGGAATACGTGTCGGCCGCGTCCATGGACCACGTGCACCTCATCGACCCGGTGTTCGACAAGGCCAGACACATATCGACTTATGGGTACAGGGATCTCCCTGGTAGCATTCGCATCTATGGCATAGGGTATTTCTTCAACGAGACGGGACAGAAGCTGAAGGAGACCGTCGACATCGAGACCCTCGATCAGGACAAGTACAACATCGTGCTCCTTCACGCGTACATCAAGGATTTCAACGATACCAAGCGCGAACGGAGTGGCGAGGCCCCGATTGCCATCAACGACATCACCGGACTGAACGTTGACCTGGTTGCCGTCGGCCATTCCCATGATCGCGTCGACCCGAAGAAGATCGAGAACACGACCTTTTTCTGCCCCGGTTCCCCGGTTGACTGGATGTTCCGCCACACTGGCAGCCACGGGGTCTACGTGGCCAACATCGACCCCGATTCGAAAACCGCGGCCTTTGAATGGAAGGATATCGAGACGACCTATTCTATGGAGGAGCTCACCATTGATGGCGGGGATGCCCCGCACCCAAAGGAATGGTTCGAGAACCAGTTGGCCGCCAAGCTCGCCGACACGCGGCAAGAGACCACGAAACCCTTGATCCTGAGCATCGTGTTCAAGGGCCATTACTCGCAGGGGAGCCCGAGGCTCGATGCTAACGCGGTGCGCAGTTTCTTGCAGGAAACTCTGGGAAAGGATCTGTTCTTTCTCGGGAACGTGAGCACTAAAGGGGTGAATTACGAGGGAAAGAAGGTGGCCGACATCCAAGATATTCGCGATATGAAAATGGACGAAGACCGGATCCTCGATTTCCTCATCTCCCGAAGCGTCGAAAAGGAGTTTGCCGAACAATTCGTTAGCTTCTACAAGGAAGTCGACTTGGCCTACACCAATCCCGATAATCTCACCCCGAAGAAAAAGGAACTGAAAGAAGGCGTGTCGTCCAAGTTCGCAGCCACCATGACAACGCAAATCCGAGACTTCTATGCCGGTCTGGTTACCGACAAGGAGCTGGACGCGATAACGTTCGAAGTTGCTCCCGCGAAGCGGGCCCCTGCCAAGGCTGGAGGCGCCAAGAAAGCAGGACGCCCCGCGAAGGCAAGGGCTTCCAAGAAGGGGGGCACGGCCGTCGCAGCACCGCCGCCGGCTCAAGCAGGCCAACCCAGCCTAGCTCCCGCGTCGCAACCTGCTCCTGCATCCCGCCCTGCAAGGAAGGGCAGGCAGTCAAAATTAACGTGAGGGAATCAGCCATGTTCATCAAGAAACTCATCTTGGAAAATTTTCGGCAGTTCAAGGGACGTCACGTCATCCACTTCACCCCCGGATTCAATCTCATCCAAGGACCGAACGGAACAGGGAAGTCAAACTTGCTCTACGCGATTCTCTACGGAATTTACGGCAAGACGCACAAGCGGCTCAAGGCGTCCCTCGATCTCATCAGCTTTCATGAGGAATACTTCTCGGTCACGATCGAACTCGAAAACCACGGCAAGAGTTACCGGATATTTCGCAGGATCAACAAGGACGAGACAGAGGATTACACGCTGGAAGAATGGAGCGACGCCCGGGGCGAATACAAGAAGATCATGACGGCCCAGACACCCAAGAACCAGTTCAATCACAAGATCGAGGAGATCACGGGCATCCGCGAGATGGTTTTCGAAAATATCGTGTTCGCCGAGCAGAAAATGTACTACCAGATCGTGAAGGGAGACAAGGAATTTATGGACAATGCCCTCCACGTCCTTCCCCTGAATTTCATCAAGAATCAAGTTCATGCCCTCATCCCGAAGAAGGCCGAGAGCCAGCAGCGGGCCGAGAGCTACCACGAGCAGGAAGCCTACATCGAGGAAGCCAAGCAACGCGTCACCACAGCCGAGGGCCTGCTCGAAACCGCGAGGGACAAGGAAGCTCGCCTGAATGCCGAACTATCAGACCTGGTCGAGAAAAATAAGGCGTATGCGGGCATCGACCAGTCGATTGCCGGCGTTTCTCCGAAGATCGAGGCGCTGGTCAAGTCGGACAATGCAATCAACCAAGCAGCCAACGAGGAAACGCGCTTCGATGGGGAGATCGCCACGTTCGTCGAGGCCAACGGCGACGAAGAGGCACTCGATTACCAAGAACAGGAAGCCGAAGGGACCAAGGAAAATCTAGAATCCGAGAAAAGAGGATTCGAGGTATCCCTCCGTGAAATTGGCAAGGAGGTCGGCCGGCTCGGTCAAGCCATCGCGTCCGACAAGGACACGATAGACAAGATGAAAGGATTGGAAGGTCTTGCAGAATGCCCGATATGCAAGCAGAAGGTGCCTCCCGAGCACATCGCCGAGGAAATCGACAGCTACGAGGCCGACATGCAGGAGAACGAAGCGAAAAAGGACGAGCTCGAAGGCCAAAGCTCGATGATCACGAAGGAAATCGCTTCGAAGGAGGCGGAGATCAGGGCCCAATCCGACGTGTTGAAACGCATCCGCGATGCCAAGACAAAGCTTACCGCCCTCTCCGAAGGAAAGGCATTCCAACAGCAAGCCCAGGAAAAAGCGAATGCCCGGTACCAACAACTCTTTTCTGACATCGAGAAACCTCTCGGCCACGTGATCGAAACCTTCAACGACACCTTCGGGGAGTCCCTCGACGTGTCAGGAGCATCCTCGCTCGCCGACATCCAATCCGCCGTGGCCCGGGTGAAGAGTTCCGTGGCAATCAAGCTGGGCGAGTTCACGGCGACCAAGGCCAAGATCGATGACGACCTTAATGAAGCAAGGGGACAGATCAAGGTGCACGAGGCATCGATTAACGATGCCATGGATCAAATCGAGGCTGTCAAGAAGCGGATGCGGTCGCTCAAGGTGGACGCGTACGTCGGTTCCCGGATCGAGCAACTCGATGCGATCATAGACAGTTTGGTCACGGAGTTTCGGGAGAAAAAGATCGAGCAGCTCACGGGATTCACCCTGGAATGGTACCGCCGGCTTGTCGCGGTCCCAACCTTCCGCGACATCAAGATCGATAAGGAAGATTACAGCGTGAGCGTGCTCCCTCTTCCTGACATAGTGCCCGATGGCGAGTGGAAGGACATCACGAAGTATGCCAGCGGGGGACACGAGACTTTTGTCGGCATTGCCGAAAGGTTGGCGCTAATCGAGATCTTCAACACCAACTTTGGTATGTTTGACGAGGTTACTGACAATGCCGACAAGGTCAACGCAACGAATGTTATCACGGAGCTCGCCAAGTCCGAAGAAAACTTGGAACAGGTCATCGCGGTCACGCATTTTGAAGTGGGCCGAGAAGTGGCAGGAAATATCATCCGTGTCGAGCCAATCAACGATGAAAAAGGCACGTATTCGGGCTGGTCGAAGCTCGATGAGCAGCAAGAAGCCTGAGTTGCATGGCGCACCTCGATCCCGGTTCACCTCGTGCTTCTTGTTCTCCTCTTGATCCCGGTTTTCAATTTGTTTGTTTAAGTTAGCTATAAACCGAAGGAGATCGGAGAAATGTTATTAGTTTAAAATGTGTAGGATCTCATGTATTACCCGCGCCCTTGATAGGAATCATCACCAATAATTTCGTGATATGCCATGAATGTCGAAGAAAAAATGGATGTCAGGCAGGTAAGAGTCATCTGTCCCGTGTGTCAGATGGAGGCGAAAGTTGCCATCCCGATATTCTTGTTAAATGAAGCGCAGGACGGAGTCTTGAAAGTGCACGTCCCCCATGGAGCCTGCTGCCCTGAACATTCTTTTATGGCATTTATCGACAAGAAATTCATGGTGCGTGGATACCAGAATGCAGACATCGAGTTCACGACCAAGTCAGAGTCCGACCTAGAAGCCCCGGCAACCATGAAAAAAGAGCAGGGCCTGAAAGAATTCACCGTTACCGAGATGTTGGATACCGTGGGGCTCGATATCGCGGCCACCATGCTGCGGACCATCCTGATCGGTCGCCCTATCCTGCTCATGGATACTTTCGACCTGTACGACCGCGTTGACAAGATGGTTGCCCTGTTGCATGATCTTGAGTCCGAAGATCTGGTCATAACCGCGGAAAAGGTCACCCGGGATGAATTGAAGGAAGATCGCGTGAAACGGGCGAATGCCTTGGTCTTGGCCCCGCTATACAAGGCAATCGTGAAATCTCCCTTCGCGACGAACATCAAGACGCGGTTCGAAAGCGACCTGCTCATGGAGACGACAATGCAAGAAGATCGGACATCTCAAATTCTATTTTTACGCAAGGAACTTTTAAAAATCACGAAAATAATCGATGAATTCGTCAAGGAACTGAAAAAAGTAGAGAAAATCTACGAGGAAGATATTCCGGCCTTTACCATGTCGAAGTTTAACTACAAGATCGACTCGAAAAACATCGACGTGATCAAGGAAATCATCGAATTCAGATATGACAAGAAATTGGCCCAGAAGATCATCAACAAGTCACTGGACAAAATCCGAACGGATTTGTGGTGAGCTACGCCGTAATCGGCCATCTCTCTCCCTCATTTTCACTTCGTATATTTCTTCCAACGAGATCCTTGATATGACCGCATCTCCACTTCGAACGCACGAATTTAGCGAGGCAATCTTGCAAGTCGCCTCTAATGGTGATGAAAAGCACCCCCTATTCTCCTGCATCGTGGAAAGCAATCACGGCGTTTTCATCTTTGACGAGAGAGGGGACAAGAAAACCGTTCTTGAAGGGCACACGACACCGCTGAAATGCCATGCGTGGTGCTCTTCCGACACGGTGATCAGCGTTGCCGTGGATGGGGAGGCACGATTGTGGACCATCCGCGGATCTCGCGTCGACTGCACCAAGATTAAGGATGCAGCGCAAGATGTATCGGCCGTGGCGGGTTTGCCGCCAAAAAAAGGCGTGCAGCGGTTTGTCGCGTGGCGCGGCGGGAACATCATCGACTTGTTCGAGGGGGCAAAGGCGGCCTGTCCTGCCAAGCGATTCGATGGCACCATCCTGGCAATCACGACGCGTGGAGATGAAATTTTGGTCTTGGAACAGACGGGACAGGACTTGTGCATCCACGTATTCGACGATCGATTGGCTCCGAAAAATAGTATTGAACTTGCACCGGTCGAAGGAAAGGTCATTGATGCGTTGATCTCCAGCCCATCCGGAACCGGTGACGGTGCATTTATCCTTCTGGATGACGGGTCCATGTCCGGCTCGGGCGATTCAGTCTCGAGCGTGACTTCCAAGGTGTTCAACTCGCCCGCGACATCAATGTGGCTTGATAATGAATCCGGAACCCTTTTTGCTGGCCTGAAAGACGGCAGGGTCGAATCCGTGGCTATCAAGGCGCCGTTTTCCTTCGGGAAGTCGCTCGGTGCCATCGAGGCCCAAGATTTCAAGATCACCGCGCTCGGTGCATCTCGAACGGCCCTCGTCCTGGTCACGGGTGGCCTCGATGGGCTCGTGGCATTTCACGAGATCCCGGCAACCCTTTTCAAGCCTCTTGCCAAGATCGTGCAAAGCGCAGGCGATGCGTGGAAGGCACAGGAGCGCGTCGATGCCAAGATCAAGATGGCAGAAACATTCGCCTCGAAGGGCCAAGTGAAACGAGCACGCCAAGTCGTGGAAACGCTGAAAACCAACACGTCCGCAGTCGACGGTTCAAAGATCCAAGACCTGGAAGCGCGTGTTAGCGATCTCGCCAAACAAAAAGAGGATCAAAAAGCGATCAAGAATAGACTGATCGAATACCTTCGTATGGTCGCGGAAGATCGCGGTGACATCACGATCGATGAAATTGCAGGCTCCCTTGAACTTTCAAAGGAAGATGTGAAAACGATTGTCAGGGATGTGGCGGCAAGCATGGAATGGGAATACGTCGAGGCCTACGACGTGCTATTCCTTTTTGACCGCGCCGCGACGATCGTTGCCAAATCCGCGCTGGAGACCGCCATCACCAATGACACGAGCGGGTCAAGGCCCGCGTACCACGGTTCGTCTGGCACACGAAACAGGAATTACAGGCAGGAACGGGAGGATCACCGGCCCTCGCGCCAGCAACGCCAGCCTCGCCAGCAGCCATCGTACAACCAAGAAGGCTCGCGGAACGAACCGCGCCAGAAACGGTACGAACGCGAACGACCTTCCCAACCCACGACACCGCAACAATCGCGTCCTCCCGTACAACGCGGAAACGTGCCTCCATCCCGCACCAGCCACGACTTGCTTGCAAAGCTCATTCCAAGCGTAAAGGATCAGATGAACGCGGAACTGGTGGGCGCTGATGGCCAGATCCTCGAGATGACCAGCTTGGCGGAGTTGACCGGTGCCGTCGAGAAACAGGCAGGATCCGTGAAATATATCCTCATGGACGGCATCATCTCCCCGCGACTCGTCGAAATCGCGGAAAAGTCGGGCGTTGCCACCATCTTAGGTCGCCGTCTCCATCCAAACGTTGACAAGACGAAAACACGGGTCGATTGCATCGAGTTCGATCGATTCAGCTCTTTCGTGGCTACGCCGGCCCGCGAGCAAAGAAGAGGCCCTGAACGGAGGGCCCTTGACCAAGGAGCGGAGCAGGACTCGATCGAGCGCATGCTACTCTCCGTTTTGGACGCCGTGAAATGGAAGAACCTCAACCAATTGCTATTGGAAGCGCGAATCGATGACCCACTAAACAAGGAGATCGCCCGAATCAACATGAAACAATTGGCCGCCACGGGCACTGTGGAGGTCGAGACGCACCGGGGCGAGCCTTTCTATCGAAAAAGTGCCAAACAAAAATAGGGCCGCAAGGTTCACATCTTCGACCCGCGGTTTTTGAATTTTCGCGATTCAGGTGAACCCTCGTGCAAGTGGCGAATGAAAGATCCCCCTCCGAAAGCCGGCTTGGCAAAAACGCCAGCAATGGAAGCCGGCAGGTACTCGTGCTGAATGGTGGCATTTCCTTGATTTGTAGCACCGGACTCCTGTTGTATCTTTACGTGCAGAACCCGGCAATTCTCACGAGCACGATCGGAGGCACGCCAACGCTCATCATACCCGCGGTCATGTTCCTCTGCATCGTGGTTGTCAATGGCCTCGTCATCGAAGCGATCACATTGGGATTGACCACGCCGGTAAAGAATCGTTCGATGATGCTCGGATCCGGCATCGCCCTTGCAATTGCATCGGTCGCGGGCTTGGTAAGCCTGTTTTATTATCCCGTTTACACAGGCGTTCAAAATGCGGCCGATGTCCTGCACGACGCGTACAACATAGAAACTATCACCATCCTGATCGGTTGGATTCTCATCGCAGTCTCGCTGGTCGCGATCATTCTTGCATCGAGCCTGAGCAGTGCCCATGCCAGTCCAAGCGAGCTCAGGCCTGGCCCCGGCGGTTCCATGAAGATCTTGCAGGTACTCCGCCAAGGTTTCGTGGCATGCGGCCGCAACTACTGGCAGCTCGTCGTCATGTTCTTTCTCTTCGGCCTTGTGGGAAAGGTCTTGCTGATCCTCGTGGTCTATCCCTTTGGTGCTCCATTGAACGCGCAGACGGCCTTCCTGATCTCGTGGTTGCGCAATAATAACAACGTCCAAGGCATAACGATCCCCACGGGCATCAACAACCAGATCAACACGGTCGTGGACATCCAGACCATATACAGCGTCCTGGTCACGATATTCGGAGACATTTTTTATTACATGGCACTTGGCGCTGGACTGTACATCGTGGTTCGTTCCAATCGAGGCGCGATCACGACACCCGGCCAGTTTCTCAAGGCGAACAAGAAGAAATTGCCCGGGCTGTTCGTCATGGCCTTTTTATTCTCTACATTCTACAACGTCGGTCTCCAATTCCTGTTCGTTCCCGGGATCTTGGTGTACATCTACATGATCATGGCGTTCCCAAACCTGATTGTCGTGGGACAATACCGGTTTATCGAGAACTTCGGAAAGGGCAAGGACCTGATCAACAAAAACTTGGGACGTTCGGCCGTGTACGTCATCATCTGGATTGCTATGCGGTTTGGCATTCAATATTGCCTCACCGGCATCTCGACAGCTGCGCAGGCTGGCCTAACCGGCGGTGCGAACACCGAAGCGTGGACACTCGACCCGTTAGGGAATTTCGGCTCGTTATTCCTGTCTGAATCCTTCGACGCCATGCTGAATGCATTTATGGGCCCGATCGAGACCGCCATGATGGCCATGCTATTTATCGACTTGCAGGCACGCCAGAAGGAGAGAATCGCCGCCGCAAAGGCCCAAGGGACCTCAGAGGCTAAAGTCACGGCAAAAAAGAACCTGCCGTACGATCAGAAGGTCGCCCGTGCTCGATATTGCCCGAAATGCGGGATGTCGGTGCGAAAGGACGCCGCGAGGTGCCCGAATTGCAGGACATTGCTCCCCAAGGAACCTGCAAAGACCGTGGATCAGTAATCGCTGATATCTGCTTCCACGGCGACGTCGCACTCGAGGATTTTTTGCTTTATCTCGCCAGGTGTTAGGCCTTCCCGTGCTCCGGCGATGTCAGCAATCGCCGTCCACTCGGCCTTTCCTGATTGGATCGAGTGGACCTCGGTGTACATCATATTAATACCCATCGAGCTGATGATTGATGCAATCTCAGCTAAACTCCCTTTTTTATCGTTCATTACGATGCGCATCTTGATGGGCCTCGCGGCGTTTCCCAAGAAGGGCGTCATCACGATTTCGTTCTTTTCCTCCTCGACGACCATCATTAACTTGGTGCCGGGGAGCAATTTCAGCAATTTCCGGGTCGAACCAGGGATCACGATTCGGCCCCGGTCATCAACTTTCACGATATCAGTAAATTTGGGCATCCGGGGCACCATTTAGGAGATTATTTTCGAAAGGAGCCATTACCGGGACGAGCTCCAGATAATTGCGAGATAGAACAAAAGCTTGCAAAATTTCCTATAAACATATCTTTTAATGACCACGGCCGGCTCGGATAAGCGGAATACGTAAGGTGTACACTTTTTGGCAAATTTAAAAATTTAAGATGTACAATTACGGGTGAAAAAACGAGAGAGATGGGTAACGGCATGATGAAATGGCTGATCCTCGCCGGCAGGTTCACGATGATCTGCCCGTTCGCCAGTTCACATGGTCACGCGGTTGGCGTGCTGCAGCGATTGCATCTCGGGGCTCGAGATCGCCCGTTCCAAGGCTGCCACGATATGTTCCCTGTCATGGGGGAGTTTTCCATCGAAATACACCGGGTTTGAAATATGATCGTTGAGCACGTGGGACATGACATTCGGGCCGAGTTCCTTCAGGATTCGAACCTGTTCCTCCAGGATCTCTACCGGCCTGAGCGGCGTGAAGGCGCCTGCTTGCCAATCACGATAAAGATCGGCGTTGGGAATGAAATTCAGGCTCCTGAACCGGATATAATCGGGGTTCATTTCGGTCAAAAGCCGTGCGGTCTCGATCGCGTGGTCCTGAAATAGGTGATCGCCGAGCCCGAGGATAACATAGGCCGAGAGCTGGATACCCGCTGCCATGATCTTTCTCGCGGCGCGCAGCATGCCCGTGGCCGTCGTGCCTTTGCGCATGTATTTCAGGACGGCGTTGGAGCCCGATTCGAGGCCCATGTAGACGATCTTCAGCCCGGGTCCCGCGTGCGCGATGGTCTCCAGGTCGTCGCTGGACTTTTTCAGGATGTCGTGGTTCTTGGCATAGCAAGACACCTGTTCGAGCCGCGGGAATGTGCTTAACAGGTGCTCCAACACGTTGATCCACAAGTCGGTCGGTGCGCTTAAGGCATTTCCCCCGGCGAGGAACACGCGACGTGCACCTCGGCCAAGAAGGTGCCGTGCATCATCAATGTCAGCCATGATCGATTCGAGCGGGCGGATCCGGTAGTTCTGGATGCCATTCGAATAGACCCCGCAGAACCTGCACCTGTTCCACGTGCATCCCTCGGTCATGCCGATGATTACGGAGGATGCCTCGCATGGTGGCCGGATGAGGACGGTATCGCGAAACATGACATGCACGACGACGAATGGCTTGAAAAGCGGTTGATGATTTAAAGTTCAGAGCAGGATGGGTTCTTTCTTGTAGTTCCGGAAGACGTTCATGAACAAGCACAGGTCGGGCGGCATAAACATCACGTCTTCCTGGATCTCTTCATCCGGGATGAATTGTACCGGTGCGTCGTGGATGACGACGAACGGCGTCGCCTCGTCAGCCTCCCCCATCATGACCTCCGCGGCGCTTGTGAGCTCGTCTGCGATGGCGATCTTCTTGATTTGGAGAGGGCGACCGAACAGGTCCGGGTGCCCGCGCATGTCGATGATGGGATTGAATCCGGACACCGAGATCGCGTTCCCGATGATGCCGACCTTGAGCGGTTGGACACGGGAATCGGCAAGGATGGCTCCGAGCGGCGAAATGCCTGTCCTCTCCTCCAAATCCTTGCGGAACTGACGCACCGTGCCCCAGAGGTCAGCGGGGAACTTACAAATTTTACCCGGGCCTCCCGCGTTGGACTGGTCGATACCGGCATTGGCAAGGAGAAGGCCATAAGCAAGCGTGAGGAGCACGTGGTCCACGCCCCCGAGGATTTCTTGGGACTCGTCCATAATAGCTTGGACAAACCTTTCGTCCATCTTATATTTCCCGGCAATCAGGCTTGCCTTTTCAGAAACTTCGGTAATATCTTCTAAATCTACGATGCGGTTCTGGGCCGTTCCAATGGCAGTTTCCGCGGCGAGGATGATGTCGCCCGGCCGCAATTTCACGTTGTTCTCGACCAGCGCATCGAGGAAGATTTGAACGTAATCGTCGCCCGGAACGATGATGGGCGTTTTTATGCTTAGGATTTCCATGATTTGATTCAATCTCGTGAGAGATTAGAATTGTGCAGTGCGAATAGCCGAAGCAACTGCTATAGTGTCGCGCGTCGCCTTGGTCACGTCATGCGTGCGGATCACGTGGGCACCGTTGTACACAGCGATGGCAGTCGCCGCAAGCGATCCAAACAACCGTTCCGCTGGGTCTTTTTCTTGCAGGATTGCTCCGATGAAGGACTTTCGAGAGATCGCCACGAGTATCGGTTTCTCGAGCACCCGAAATCGATCCAGCTCACGAATGACATCCATGTCAAACGGGGGGTCTTTTTTGGTAACCCAGTGCCCGATGGCAGGATCAATTATGACATTGTTCGTCGTGGGATAACCTTTCGCCTCGAGCAGGACAATGCTCGATTGGATGTCCTCGATCGTTTGGGCGATTCCCAGCGAATCGCCGGGGTGGCCGTGGGATGCCATGAGCACGACCGGAACTCCTGCATCGGCAACCCAACCTGCCATGCCCTCGTCGGCATGCAAGCCAGACACGTCATTAATCATGAATTGTCGTTCCTTGCCGAGTCGCGAGAATACCTTGAAGGCGGCATCCGCCACGGCGACGAATTGTGTATCGATCGACACGATTGCGTCTGTCTTTTCAAAATCTGCCAAAAAGTTTTCCAAGGCATCAATGACACGGTCACGTTCTTGGTCGATGGAGATGGGCGCCACAGCCGGGGCCGTACTGCGACCGCCAATGTCGATCATCGTTGCGCCCTCCTCGATCATGGCCCGAGCCCTGCTAAGAATGTCATCATCGTGCACGATCGAGCCCTTGTAGAAGCTTTCCTCGCTGACGTTCAACACGCCCATGATCCTCGGCGGAAAACCGTCTCCTATGTCCAAGCCATTGATGCTGGCGTGGATTGACTGATTCTGCGCTGTCATGAATCATCGAGGCCTCCAACATGCTTGGAAAACCTGTACAGCAGGCTATAAGCCTTGACGAGCGTTTCCGGTGCGGAATAGATGGGAATCTTCAGTTCCGTAGCAATTTTTTTCACGCGAGTCGCCCCTTCCTCTTCCGCCTGGATCAAAACGCCCATGATCGGCTTGTCCGGGTAACGGCCGAGGACATCCTTGAAAGTAGCCAGATCAAATTCGATCTCGTTGAAAAATTCGAGCACCAAGAAGATCGCATCGACGTTTGGGTCCGATAAAAGAGCATCCGCGGCGTCGTGGTGGATCCGCCCGATTTCATAGCCATAAAACTGTTTAGGAGGCCAGAAATCCACCGGATTGCACCGCTTTGCGGCCATTCCTTGGAGCAATACCGAAATCTCTTGTTCCACGTCAGGCGTGGGCTTTGCGAGCTCTAAGTTATACCGCTTGAATTCCGACAGCACCAGGTCGATGGCGCCCGAGCTCGGCCCGATGACGCCGATACGGTTGCCGCGAGGCAGGGGGGAAAAGACGAACGCCTTGGCGACCTCGAACAGGTCGTTGTAGTTTTCGACATCGAACGCTCCTACCTCCTCGAGCTTCTCGATGTTGAGGGGCCGGCCGCATTTCTTGAACAGAACAGGTTTCTTGTCGGTAACGGTGCGAACACCTTCGACCAGCGAATCGGTAATGGAACGGACAAAGATGCAGATGACCTTCACTTGCTCGTCGGCGGCGATATATTCAAGAAAGGCGCCGTCCTCGACAGCACCTGCAAAGTGGGCATTGAAATGGACGACCTTTGCAAAGGAGATCTCTTGGGACGGCGCCCACCACCCGCATGCCCCGGCGAGCCCGCCAGATTGTGCCATGTATCCCACCGCTGCACGATCCGGGTCCAGTCCGAGGCGGGCCACGTGTTCCCGCACGGGAATGAGCGACGACGTGAACCGGGCGGGATAATTGAACAGGCCGATGATCGAGGGTCCAATAAACGTGATCCCGTACCGCCCAGCAATCTCCGTTATGGCCTGCTCGGCACGTTCCCGGTCCGAATCATCCTTGAGCGAGATGTCGACTTGGATGCTGACGTGCGTGATGCCTTTTTTGCCACAATTCTCCAAGATCGGCTCGACATCGGCGTGGAGAATGATGGCAAGCTCTGGAGTTTCAGGAAGGTCCATGATGCGCGGATAGCATTTCAATCCAAGTATCTCGCCGGCATAGGGGTTTACAAGAAAAATCTTGCCGGGATAACCCACTTCGAGCAGGTTCTTGAGGATGACACCGTTGAATTTATTCATGTCCCGGGACACGCCGACCAGCACGACGCTGCTTGGCTCGAAAAAAGGCCTCAAATCCTCGGCATTCATGCTTGGCTCGCACCACACTATTCAAGATGGTGATGTTCAAAAAGATGTTGAAGACGCATCAAAGTTCGTGCGACGTGCAAGAAACTTAGAGGTACAATAAAAGTCATTTCACCAACGCCAGCAATTGCTCTGCGCATTGCTTGATTTGCTTTATGGCTTTCTGGTCCGGCTTTCCCTTTACCGATATCGTCGGTTTTATGTAGTCGAAATTGAACGAGGTACAAAGACGTTCCAGTGCTTTTTTCGCTTTCCCAACACCACCATGCGAGACAAACCCAGCCGCGGGTCTATTCTTGAATGTTGCCCTGGTCTCCCACCAGTCGTCAAAAAAGATCTTGAGATACCCGGCCACGTCGGAGAAGAAATCCGGGCTTCCGAAGATGAAAGCGTCCTTGTCTTTCAGCGGCCCGAACGGCAGCGCCGCACCGGTCGCGACGAGGTCCTGTGCCGGGCACAGTTCGACTTGCACATCCCTCTTCTTTGCCTCGATAGCGGTTTCAAGGGCCAGCTTGAACTCCTCTGCCACGGCTTTCGTGTTGCCCGACTTGGAATAATACAGGATGCAAATGGTTGGCATGAACGTAGCTGCGCTCCACGGAAAAAAAAGGTTACTTGCCTCACGTCTCGGGATAGATAACGAAGAACAGTGGCTGGCATGAGATGCAAGTTCCCTCTACGACCATTTCATCGTGCGTGAACACCAAGTCGAGCCTGCATAGTGTGGGGACGTTTCTCGCACGAGGGGGTTTCCAGTAGAACGATTCACGAACGTTTTCAATTCCTGCCGGCAGCTTGACGATCTTCACGTCGACGGCATCTCCTCCAATTTCGCGTTGCACGAGCTTCACTTTGCACGAACGAGCCCGAAAATTTTTCTGGACATCGATTTCGAGAGAGATCTGCTCCTCCTGGGAAGAGATCTCGACCTTCGGACCTTCTGGGGTCATGGTCAGGTTCTGGATTGCCCCCGAAAAGAGTGGCATCACGGGGTCGGCCACCATGTTCGCGTAGTCGATATCCCGATGGATGAGGTTGCAGATCTTGTTGAAATCTTGGATCTCTACAAGGATATCGAGACTCAAGGTTCCAGAGGCCACGGCATGCAGGGGGAGGAATACCTTCTCGAATTGCACCGGAGCTTCCCGGTTTCCCATTACCTTGACCCGTTTCGAACAGATTTCCGCGATCTTTTGCCCTGCTGGCGCATGCGCGAGCAGCGAGGCCTGGCACGTGAGATCTGCTTTTCCGTCATTCACGAGCACGAATTGAATGTACGTGCTATCGAATCCGTTCGATGCATCGATCTCGAGATCCTTGATGTCGAACAAGGGGCCGGACGGGATGATCGACACGAGTTTTTTCTGCTCCCGGATCATCATGCCAGATGCATCAAAAATCTTGATGAAGAACGGGGCATTTTGGACGGGAATCAAGCCCCCATCGGGGATCCGGAACGGGAGGTAAAGCCGGTTGGAGCCGCTGCTATAGATGGTGATCTCGCCACCCACCTTCATGTTCTGGCATCCCATCTCGAACCTGAGCAGGACAGGGTTCACGATTCCCTTCAGGTCAAGGTCCAAGTCCAAGGCGGCATCCATGCCTGGATAGATGGTGCCTGAGATGAGATCGATCTTCTTCCACGTGATCTGGTCCGATGTCGTGAAATGTGCGACGTCGAAGCCCGAGTAGATTGACTGGCCGACGAGTTCATTCCCGTGAAACGCGAGCAAGACAAGATGCACCGTGGTCGTCGGCTGCCACGATTTGAACACCTTGCCCGCGTCCACCTGCACCTGGTAAGTTGTCACGTCGCCCCCGATCTTGACCTTGGCCGTGTCAATGACGGCGATATCTTGCTTTCCGTTAACGAAAAACACGATGATCTTGATTATCTCGCCGTCGGGCAGGGTCTTGGCACGTCGCAAACTGAACTTCGCCGAGATCTTGACTCCCGGGGTGAGGATGCGGCCGGATTGGAGCGCAACGTCGATGTCGAGCTTGAACGAGTACGGATGTACAAACCGCACGAAGGGAATGTCGGCAGGCACGGCTTGTTCTTCCTTTTGCACCCCCGTCGCGGCAAGCAACTTGGCGATCCTTTCCTGCTCACGTTTCTTGCTTTGGGGTAAGTTTAGATTGGATGCTGGCATCGGCTTGGAAATCGCGGGCGACGGCGCCCTCTTTGCTGGTGCCTTGGCTGGCTGTTTCGGGGCCTTTCCAGCCACCGTGGCCACCTTCGTGGCTCGCACCGTCGGAAGTTTCGGGAGCGTTGCCGTCGCGGTGGGCTTCGGCTCCTTCATTTTCTGAGATGGGGTTTTTCCGGCTGCTTTCGCGCCGGGCTTTCCTTGCGGCTTTGCTGCCGGCTTCGCGCCACTTCCCGTCGTCGGCACCTTTTTCTTCGGGGTTCGTGACGATTGCTTTGCTGGTGCGCGTTTAGCACCCTTTACAGGTTCTTGTGCCTTCGATTTTGAAAACTCGAGTCTACGTACGATGTCCCTAGCAAGCGCCGGCTTAGGTTCCTGTTGCGGGGCCCTCGACGGCTGCGACGTGGCCGGGCGCCGGGCCTTTCGAGAATCCTGTTCGTCCTTTTTCACCGCCAGTCCCTTGAACGCACTGGACTCGGGTTTCATGGCGGCCACCTCGACTGGAAGATCAATGATCTCGTGCCGGGCAATAACCTTGTCATTCAGGGACAGGAGTAGCCGCAAAGAGACTTCTTGTTCGTTTCCGGCAACTTTACCCGGGAACTTGAACGAGATGGTTTCTTCATTTTTGATGGAAACCACGATCACTTCTTGATGGAGCACGTCATTGCCATCACCCGATACGACCGTGAACTTGGCTTGAAAAGTGACCGCTTTCTCGAGCGAGGAGGTTCCGCCCGAATAAATGCGATATTTGATATCGTAATGCTCGCTCGCCTGGATTTTTTTCTTACGGAACTCGGACGATATCGAGAAGCGCGGCACCAGTTCGAGCCAGAACGCGCTGGAATACACGTCCTGCTCCGTCTTCCCCTTGATGACGAATTTCAAGCGGCATTGCTTCTTGCCGATGAAGATTCCCTCGTTGGGCTTCAATGGAACGTCACTCTGGGTCAAGGTCGTGATCGCGTTGGGCGTCGCAGCAATTTTCTTGAATGCCGATGCGAGGACGATCTCCGATTTCTTCTGGGTCTCGATGAGCTGTTGTATGACGAGTATGTCGATGGGCACATTGCTCGATTCCGCCGTCGTGATCGTGAATTGCAAGGTGAACGGGATCGGCTTGGCCCGTTCAAAGGCCTCGGGATCGACGTTCAAGTTCACGCCCTCGATCTCGTAATTGATGTCCTTCTGGCGATCCTGTCGGACGACCGTGGCCTGTCCTTCCGTTTGCTGGCTCGATGCCTTGGGAAACATGTCGGTCGAGGGTATGCCCCACGTTTCCAGCACGGGATCCGCCTGCGCATCCGATTTCGACGTGCAATACTCCTGCTGCAGGTTTCTGATCGTGGAAAAGGCGCGATCGAAGTCCTCCCCGTTCCGGCCATAGCAGAAGAGGAGATAATCGGCCGGGGCGAGTGGTGGCTTCACCATTTCCGTGCCCGCGCATGCCATATGGAACGGGAGGAGGCATTCTTCAATGGTGAGATCCTTGATTTCCTTCTTGAGGAAATAGAACATGCTGGTGACTGCTTGGAAAAGCTTCCCGTTTTGTTTCCCTGTGTTGGGGTCCTCATTGTACAGTTCGGCAAAAGCTCCCGGCAGGAGCGTGTCCGGCGTGAACTTCCCGTGCAGCCCGAACGTGACTGCTTTTTCCCGGTTGGCAACCAACACGGCCGCCATGACGTTCGGGATCTTGGTGTCCTGTTCGAGCAACCGCTTGGCCTTCAGGCAAAGCGCCTCGATCAGAGCCACGATCGCCACGCGGCGGGCCACGGAGAACTGCGTGTCGAAGACGCGGATCTCGATGGTCCCGTACGGCGTGAACGGGTTCACGTCCACGAATCGGTCGTCTGGCGGCTTGCGCCTGATGGCCTCGCAAAAAGCGTCATGGTCCAACGCATCCAAGTATGGAATGTAAGTTTCCTTGTCCACGGGGCCCATCTGGGCCTTGTTGTAGAACAAGCGGAGGCTTTTTGTACAATCCTTCGTCAAGATTTGCGTGAGGTCTCCATCAACGACGATCTTTACCGTGCCGGTGGGCCGCTTGTTGATGAATGGCGAGTTCACGGTTAGCGCGATCAACTGGGGAATGAAATCCCGTATCAGGTTGTAGGCCGCGAGCTTCAGGTCGAGGTCTTCGGGAAATGTTCCGACATGATAATGCTCTCCGAAGGTAACCCCGCTGAGGTATTCCTCCTCGACGGGATTCAGGCCTAATGGCAGCACCCTGTACCCTTCGGGCAAGGAGTCGACCAGCACCTGGTTGAGCAGGGCATTCCACGCGGCATATTCAGCGAGCGTCAGACAAGGCGGGGTCACAAGCTCCATGATCCACGTCACCTGGCTGATGTTCGGGTCCGGCCCGATCACGTTGATGGGGAACGTCTTTCCCATGGTCTCGTATTCGATCTCGAGATACGGCAGTTGCTTGCCCGACTTGGTCTTGGTGACGCGGCGGGCGGCAGCGATCTTTGCTTGGATCGACGGGACGAGTGCTTGCCGTGCCCTCTCGAAGTTAGGCTCGATCTTGTCGAAGATCGCCTTCCATGTCGACATGAGTTCCTCCCCCCGGAGAATCTCGCCGCTCTCCGTGACGATCTGGACTTCCATCTCTGACCCGATGGAACAGGGAAGGTCCGTGTCGGGAAGGGTCATGGCTGGTCATGTCTGCATTTGTTCTTCTTACCTTGCCCTCGGAACTTAAGTATTGTCGGATGAGGCTACAAAGAATGTATACAATCGACAAATTTAAGAATTGGTTGTTGTAATTTCAACCAATGAGATGGATTCTGGATGCTTGCACGCTGATATACCTCGTAAAGGCAGGTTTATTTGATCGGTTTATTCAACTAACAGAACTAGATGTTGTAATTGATTCCAGCGTGTATGAAGAAACGGTTATTCAAGGAAAGGACCACAATTATTCTGATGCATTCTTGATCGAGGATGCCTTAGCCAAGCACAATATCGCCTCGATTTCTCTCGATGTGAAACCGTACCTTGAAAAATTCAAGGATAAGGGGGAAACAAGCTGTTACATACTCGCTTCATCCGATGGAACTTGCGTTACTACAGACAAAAAGGCTTGTGCCAAGTTCAAAGGATTTGGCATATCTGCTTTAAAATTAGATGAGTATTTTTACCAAGCATTCGAATCGGGTTCCATTACCAAGATCAATTTTCTGGATATCTTGAGACAACTCGACAATGTGAATGCGATTGACGCAAAGATGATGATATTCTATCAAGATCTCGCAGATCAGGTGCACCAATTAACGGTGGACGATGATGACTGAAATCATATCAACCCGGCTCAAGAAAGAAGAAATCGAGGAATTGAACAGGATAAGTGAAAGCGAACACATCGACCGGTCCGCACTGGTCCGAAAATTCTTGATTCGCCAGGTGCAGGAATACAAGATGCGGGACATGGCTGAAAAGTATCGAAAAGGGTTCGTGAGCCTAGCCGAAGCGGCAACCGTGGCAGGAGTATCCATCTACGAGATGATGGATTATCTCGATCGAGAGAAGATCAAGCCGCCGGAAACAACGATCGATGAGTTCAACGAGGCCTTGGAAGATGCACGCAAAATCTTCAAAAAACAACAACAAAATGAGGAATAATTTCAATAGATCAAGGCATGATCAGTATTCCGATCGAGGTCAGTGTTAAAAACCGTGTTTTTAATTCCAAATTAACACATCACGAGCGTAGGTTCCCCGTGTGCCGTTATTCTCAAGATATGCAAGCCGACGAAATTGCGCGATGCTTCCCGATCTAGGAATCGTGCATTATGGAGCGGATCGAGTACCAGATCGGGAGCTTTCCGCAACCGCTTTCCAGATTGGAACTAAACTAATTAATGGATGCGGGGGGAATTGTTCAATGCATAATAAAGGTGTTCAGAAACATGCCTTCGACCAACAATGCTTCGGAGCAGAAGGAGATCTCCGAGGCTATTGTCGTTAGCGAGACGCACTGGGACCGGGAGTGGTACCAGCCGTTCCAAGAGTTTCGCGCGAAGCTGGTCATCTTGTTCGAGGAATTGTTCGGTATTTTCGAACGAGATCCACGCTTCAAGAATTTCACGACCGATGGACAAGCATGCGTGATAGAAGACCTGCTCGCAGTCCATCCCGAATATGAGGACAAGGTGCGAAAATATGCCCAAGAGGGTAAATTATCGATCGGCCCCTTCTACGTCCTGCCGGATAACTACGTCGTCTCGCAGGAGAGTCACGTGCACAACTTGCTCCTTGGGCACGACATAGCTAATAAATACGGCAATGTGATGAAGGCGGGGTATATTCCCGACCCGTTCGGACACATCGCCCAGATGCCCCAGATCCTCGCGGGATTCGACATCCCGACGCTCATTTTCATGCGCGGGTTAGGCAACGAGTTCGAGGAACAGCACCTCGGCAACGAGTTCTGGTGGTGGGCGCCCGACCGGGCCGCGAAGGTCATGGGCGAGTTCCTGATCCGCGGATACGGGTCCGTCGCGGGCCTGCCCACCGGCACGAATGCCCAGGGCCTTCACCTGTCCGCGCTCAACCAGATAAGGGAGGCGGTCAACCACATCGGGAAGACTTCCGCAACGCCCACGATTCTCTTGAACAGCGGCACCGACCACCTCCGCGCCCAGCCGGAGCTGCCTGATTTCATCGACGAGTGGAACGCGGACCCCGAGATCAACAACGGAACGACCATCACTCAAGGCGACTTTGTCGACTTCTACAACGCCGTGATGGCGCGGAATCCCGATCTCAAGGATTTCTCGGGTGAGTTGCACGGCGCCCGGTTCAACGAGCTCCTGTCCGGGGTCCTCTCGACCCGCATCTACCTGAAACAGGCAAACCACGCCTGCGAGAATAAATACGTGTCTTACTCGGAACCCGCGAACGCCCTGGCGTGGCTGTTCGGGTACCCGTACCCGCACGGCTACATCTGGCACGGCTGGCGCTGGTTGTTGCAAAACCAGCCCCACGACTCGATTTGTGGCTGCTCGGTTGACCAAGTGCACGAGGAAATGGAAACCCGGTTCTCGTGGGCCAAGGGCATCGCCGACGTCACGTTCCACAAGGCGGCACTCTTCCTTGCCAGCCTCATCGACGTGAAAGCGTCCAAGGATACCGTGCCCCTGTACGTGTTCAACCCGAACCCGTGGCCGTGGTCCCCGGTCATCGACGTGCTCTTCAAGTTCAGCCCCCTGCCGGGAGACGAGGGGCTCGAGATATGCCCTGCGCCATACAATTTTCACGACGAGAGCGGCACGATGCTCCCCGCCCAGAACCGCATCTCGAAGGCACCCGCCCGGTACAGCGAGAGCACGTACGTTCACTACCTCTACTCGGTCCAGGTGAAGGATGTCCCGGCCTTCGGGTACAAGGTCATCTACATGAGCGAGGACGAGGAAGAGGTGAGCTCGACCCAGACCGATGTGAAGGTCGGCGACAATTATCTGGAAAACGACAAGATCAAGATCGATTTCACGGAAAAGGGCACGCTCGACATCGTGGACAAGGCTACGGGCGAGCTCTACGAGGGCCAGATGGTCCTGGTCGACGACGCGGATGCCGGCGACGAGTACGACTACTCGTGGATCGCCGACGACGCGCCGATCTCGAGCAAGGATGCGGTGCACGCGCGGGTCTACCCAGTGCAAAAGGGCCCGGCGCGGGGAAGCATCGAGATACATCAGGTCCTTCCCCTGCCGGCCAAGTTGCTTCCCAACCACAAGGCCCGGAGTGACGAGATCATCGAGCAGGAGATCGTCACGACGGTATCCATCACGCCCGGGAGCCCAGTCATCGAGTTCCGCACCGTGCTCGACAACAAGGTCGAGGACCACCGCCTGCGGGTGCGGTTCCAGACCGGCGTGCAGGGCGACACGGTGCACGCCGACGGCCACTTCACGACCGTCGACCGGACCATCGGGCTGCCCGATGACTCGAAATGGTCCCAGCGGGCGCAGGGCACGCACCACGTGGCCCTGTACATCGATGCCAACGATGGTACCAGCCGCGGGCTCGCGGTGATCAACAAGGGCCTGCCCGAGTACGAGGCCAAGGTGGAGGACGGTGCCATCGTGATCTACCAGACCCTGTTCCGCGCGATCGGGTGGCTCTCCCGCGGTGACATGCTCTCCCGCAACCACAACGCCGGCCCGAACATGGAGGCGCCCGGCGCCCAGTGCAAGCGACATCTCGTGTTCGAGTATGCCATGATGGTCCATGCCGGCGAAACGCACGCCGCCGATGTTCCGCGGTTCGCGAGGGAATTCGTGAATCCCGCCGTGCTATACGAGAACATCGGCAAGCACGAGCGGGCTATCTGGGCACTCAACTACCTCGACTTCAACAATCTCGTCCGCAACAAGTCGGTAGTCCCCGAATCGAAGAGCCTGCCAGAGAGCAAGTCTTTCATCCAACTCGAGTCGACGCCCAGGGTGCACATGGCCATATTCAAGAAAGCTGAGCATTCCGACGAAGCGATCCTGCGCCTGTACAACCCCACGCACCAAGAGGCCTCGGGCAGCATCACGCTCGGTTTCGACGTGGCCAGCGCGGGCCTTCGCAGCTTGGAGGAAAAGGAGATAACGGATCCAGACGTCATGATCGAGCTGGTTTCGCCGACAAGCATTACGTTCACGATCCCGGCGAACAAGATCGTGACGATCGGGCTGAAACCAGCCCAGTAATCCTTTCTTTATTTTTCACCGGTAATTTTTTACGAAGACTTGACCCTGGCCGCGATCGAAAATTTCTGCGCCAAGATGTCGTAAAATTTCCACAGCTCTTGGAAGCTGGTCGCGCGGAAAAACTCGCCCCTGCCGAGCTCTGCTATCCTGGACATGACGGCGTCGTCCGCTTCCCCAAGGCCGATCGTGTAGATCACGATGTCTTCCTTGATGAGCCGCTGCTTCACGACGGGAATAGGATTCACGGGAATGCCTTGCTCCTCGTCGCCCTTGTTCGGGTTCCCGTCGCTGAGGATGACGATCATCGTGGGATTGGCCTTACCGGTTCGTGCATTCTTTGGAAACAAGGCGATCTGCTCGCTCGCGATCTTCAGGGCAACGCTCATGGCAGTCAGTCCGGTGGCAGTCTTACACTTGTCGATGACGTAATAGGCGACCGTGTTGAGGTTGAGCTCGCGCATCTCACCGGTACACTCGATGACGGGCGACATCTTGCCCTTTGCATTTTCAACCTCCAACACCTCGACGTCGTCGCCGAACGTGATAAGCTGGACGTTCTCGCCCCAGCCACGGCCGATCTTCAGGGAAAGGTAGAGCAACGTGGCCATGGCCGCGCTCGCGATGCGTGACGCCCGTTCGCCGTCTCGGAATTGGTCGAGGAACCGCTGAAGATCCTTCGTGTCGTGGAAGCCCCGGCGCAACCCTTCAATGGCACCGTCAACATCCTTCACGATCAGGTCTTCCTTCAGCATGGAACCCGACACGTCAATGCACAGGATGGCGTTGAACGACATGTCGACCGCGGGGATGATCTCGAACACGACTTCCTGGCCGGTCGGGTCGATGATGGCGGTTTCGCCCGGCTCGATCGGGGGCTTGGTCTGCACGATCTTGAGTTTCAGGTGGCCGATCTCGGCGTCTCGCCAGTTGATCTCCAGATTGCGAAAGATCGGGCGGTTCTTGATCAGGTCGGCGAGTTCTGAGGCATGCTCGGCAACCCACACGACAGCGCGTTCCGTTGCCTGCGAGCCCATAGGTTCGACTCCGATCTGGCACTCGTAGATGCCACCCCGTGGCTCACTCTTCTTGACGTCCACGCTATCGCCACCAGCCATGTTCGCAGAATCCAGCGTTGATGAATCGACCATGATGTAGCCTTGGCCGCAATCCTCCCGCGCCAATGCCTGCGCCGCGCCCCAATCGTCATACTCGTTGTTGAAGACCACCACGTCGAGGTCATCAAGGCGGAGTGCTTTCATGTCCGCAGGGTTCAGGTAGGCGCGGCCATCTGCTTCACCCGCGTCGATGAGTTCGAGTTGCATTGGTATAACCTTGCTTTCGCGTGAACATTAACGTCTCCAAGGGCAATAAATATGCCAGCGTTCCTTTTCAAAGATTGATCGCACGATGTCGGTGGAAAACCCTTTGGCCGAGAAGTTAAGCAAGATTCGCAGGGACCTCGACCCGCCGTATTCCGGCCAGTTGATCGGCGATCAAGTCATCGTGTTCGATCACGAGCAAGGTTCTTCTCTTTATGCTAAAGGATTTTATGGTAAGCCCATCGGTATCAAAAAACCCGACCCGAATATGGCCTTCGATCGCGAGCTGCAACTTGACATGATCGAGGCCGTGTATCTCGCCCACAAGGATTGGCTTGTCGTGCATAATGCCACGTCAGGAGAAACAATCCAACCTGTAGAGCTAGACCTGATCGCGGCTGATCGATTCGACACGTTCCGGGAAAAGTACTTGGTCTACGAGGATTTGCGGGCAAAGAATTACATTGTACGCCCTGGCTTGAAGTTCGGTGCCGATTTTGCCGTGTATCGCCAGGGACCGGGACTCGACCATTCGTTGTTCGTGGTCCTAGTGCTGGAACGCGAGAACCAGATATCGGCCATGGACATGGTTCGGGCGGGCAGGCTTGCCACCAGCGTCAAGAAACGGTTCGTCATCGCCAGCCTTTCCACGGGTGCCGGGGCAATCTCCGTGAAAATCAATTATTACGTGTTCAAGTGGTACAAGCCGTGATTTTCTGGCTTCTATGGGCTTTTATTCTAAACCCTGTATTTCGTGTTCAAGGATATGATAATCGATAGCAAAGCTTTTACCAATTTGATTCGGTGCGAGAATCAATGTTACATTCAAGGAATGTCTTTTCTCAAAGCTCTGATTTGTTAATTCATTGCGTCACAAAATCTGGATTTTCCAGCTCATTAAATTGAACAGCAAAGTCAGGAATGACCCGAGAACGAATTTCACCTTCCGTGTATTGAGAAGATTCATAAGTACCTAGTTTCAATTCCCACACGGTTGCAATAATTGGAATTTCATGAATAAAAATTTGCCAATATTCTTTTACACCTTTTGAGCGATATTTATCCACTTTCGCGACATCTATATCTGCAGTACTTTCCGAAACGAGTTCGACGATGAGGAGCGGGGGGGATTCAACAATTTCTGAATCGGTCTGATCCCGTCGCTTTTTAGTATAAAATGAATCTCGATCAAAAACCATGAAGTCAGGTTCCGGCTTTTCATCTCCAATTGACAAGGCAATTCGTGAAGCTCTCATGATATATTGATGTGGATCTAACACGGCACCTGCACGCCTGGCCAAAAACAAAACAATTGCATTATGATAGTTCGATTCAGGGGAATGATGAATGAGAATCCCATCTAAGTATTCCCAATTTTCTCCATTGGCAATTCGCTCGTACTCTTCCAAACTCAGCTCCGGAATTCGCATGTACGCTCCAGAAGGGATATCTGTGGTTTGAATTTGGTCTCTTACTTCGGAGGAATAAGGAACTTCAAGATATTTTTCTAACACGGGAGCATCCTGAACTGCGGCTTTGAGCGCATCGGAAATAATGAGGTTGATATCCAATTGTCGTTGTCGAATCAATTCTTGTAACCGCGTTGGAATTTTGATGGTCATATCAGAGTATGGTTCCATGAATCTCGATCACCTAATCATCATTCATTCAATTAAATTGTCGTTTTTTACATTACCCATGGATCCACCACAATCACAGGCTGCGTAGCAACGACCACCGTGAGTTGCAAGGCCATTCGTGTTTTTATTACGATTCCTTCCTCTTGTATTCAACGATTTGATAATCGACAGCAAAGCAAATACTAGTTCAATTTGGTGCAAAAATCATGGCTACATTCAAGGAACTCGTCAATCAACGAAATAGTGCCTCCAAGGAAAGCAAAAAGCGCGTGACCATCACCGTCGTTCTCGTCGAATTTGGTTTCTTCGTGATCGCCGCCGTGTTGGCTTTTTTATTCCTGTTATCTGGAATAATCATCTTATTCCTCATCGCGGCTGGAGCGTGTGCTGGATTTTTCGTGTTATTCCTTGTGTTGCTCCATTTTTATCGAAAGGTAAACATGGAGATACAAGGATCGTCCAAGATGTCCCCCCGCATGGTTGCCGGCACCCTCGTGCTTATGATCCTCCTGCTTTGCCTAATCGGTTTTGAATTCGGGTTTTTCTGGAACCTCCTCACCATGATATCGATTCATTACCCTGATCTGGCCTCCATCCAATTCGTATTTCTCATGTCCATGATCATCTTTTTCGGCTCGATCCCGTTCATCGCTGCGCTCTGGTACAAGACATCCCCCCAGGTTGCTGTTCACTTGATCGTACGCCTTCACAACTTGTGGTTCAAGCACGGGAAAGGTGTCAAGACCCACACGATGGTCACGCCAACGTATCAGGGGCACTCGTTTCTCTTCTCCTTCAAGCGTGCACTGACTGCCATGCTGTTTAGCTCGTTTGTCGTGTTCACGTTGATGGCTCCGATAGCTACCGGATCTGGAATTACCTCCTTTGCAGGCAATAATATAGCAGCTGATGCACATAATTGCATTTGGTACTTGCTGTATGTCGTAGTTGGAACAACGGGCAGTTTCGTCCTTTTTTTCTGGTTGCTTCCTTCCTGTTTCCTTCTTGATGACGCTGGCGTCGTGTTCTTTAAACGAAACGCTCGATATCGCCAAGCGACTCAAATCACTTCGATCAGCAGCTGGTTCCTGAATATCATCCAGAGTGTAGTGGGAACGAGCGCGTTAATCACGTACGTGTCATTCATTCTAAAGAATTGGGGCGTTATCGAATTTTTGAGTAATGCACTGAACGAAATTGCTGCGGTGCAATTTGCTATTTTCATCTTCGGTTTTCCGGCCATCGGGACAATTTTAATGGCCTTGATCATTCTCTTGTTCCAAGAGAGCCAGTTTAAAAAGCTAAAGACTTCCCTGTACCAAGAACTCGTGTCCATCGGTGTTGATCCCCGGCTCGTGACGGTTTCCTTGGACCGGAAGGAGGCTCTTCAGGAGGGAACATTACCTAATATGGTCGGAGAAAATTTCTTCACAAACCCGCCGCTCCGAGATTCCGTGGAGAAGTTCCCGCCTCCGGGACGCCTGATCGATCCTGACGAGCCACCGGAACGGAAGAACTTGGTTTGATTTTGCTTCCCTAAACCTTTTTTTTGGGATTTCTCTACTTCTTCCAGCATTTCATTGCTCGTCGAGATGTTCCCCTTGATGAAGGAGAGGCGATTTTTGCGCGCGATGCTGGCTGAAGAATTCACGACATTGCTCGAGACCGTGGACCTTTCATCCCGAGATGATGAAAATATTTCCTTGAGTGAGGCCATCGGCAGGATAGTTGCCCAAGATATCACGAGTGATATTAATGTACCCTCTTTTCCGAAATCCTCTGTTGATGGCTACGCGGTCCAAGCGAAAGGCACGTTTTCCGCCAGCGGCCAGGTCGCCGCCCTGTTTTCCCTCGCGGGGACCGTGGAGATGGGCACGGCTCCCGATTTTACCATTGAAGGCCCAGAAACGTGCGCGTACGTGCCCACGGGTGGGTTCGTGCCGCCGGGAGCCGATGCGATGGTGAAGATCGAGTACACGAAGGTAATCCCGGGGGAGCACGGTGAGCTTGGCGCGGTCGAAATCTCCCAGCCGGTCGCCCCCGGAGATGGTGTCGTCCAAACGGGCGCCGATTTCAAGGCAGGTGCATTGCTCCTGCGAGCCGGCACGGTGATCACGCCGCCGAGAGCGGGAACGCTCGCGGCAGCGGGCATTACCACCGTGGACGTGGTCGGAAAGCTTAAGGCAGGGCTGTTTAGCTCAGGGAACGAGATCGTGGAACCGGGCAATCCCCTCGACCCAGGCAAGATTTACGACGTGAACTCGGTCGTTTTACAGGCACTGTTGCGCCGCGCGGGATGCGAGGTGAATCGGTACGGCGTTGTGCCAGACGATCTCGCGACGCTGGAGAGAACGTTCTCGACAGCGCTCGACGAGAACGACTTGCTCCTGTGTTCGGGCGGAACGTCCAAGGGCAGGGGTGACCTGATGCCCGACTTCATCGAAAGCCATCCCTTGGCCACCATACAGGTCCACGGCGTCCGCATCAAGCCCGGAAAACCGATCATCTTCGCCATGCTCGGGGAGAAGCCCGTGTTCGTCCTGCCGGGCAACCCGACTTCGGCGGTCATAACCTTCGTGAAATTCGTGGAACCGTCTGTATTGCGGTGGAACGGCCTGCCGGTGCCTCCCAAGCAAGTTACCCGTGCAACGCTTGCCGAGCGCGTCTACGTGGAATACGGCCGGCGGGAGCTGAAGCCCGTGCAACTGGTAGACGGTCCCGACGGCGAGCTGGTCGCCACGCCGGTCGCGAAGGGCTCCGAGACCATCACCACGCTGGTCGATGCGGACGGGTACTTCGAGATACCCGAAAACGTCGAACGCGTGGAGAAGGGCACGATTGTCGATGTCATATATTTTTGACAAAAACAACAATTGACATGATCCATATGGCCGAAGAGCAAAACGCGCGGGATAGCCTTACCATGATCGACGTGGGCGAAAAGCCTCTCGTGAACAGGTTGGCAATCGCGAGCGGGGAGATCTTCCTGAAGACGACGACCATCGACCTGATTCGCGAGGGCACGCTCGAAAAGGGAAACGTGATCGTGGCTTCGAAGATCGCCGGCATCGCGGCCGCCAAGCGCACCCCTGACTTCCTCCCGCTCTGCCACCCGCTCGCCCTTAACAAGGTGTCCATCGATATCGACGTGCAAGACGATCGCATCCTGGTGACTTCGGAGGTCCGGGCGCACGAGCGGACAGGCGTGGAAATGGAGGCACTCGTTGCAGTGAACGCAGCGTTGCTAAATATCTGGGACATGACCAAGATGTACGAGAAGGACGAGAATGGCCAGTATCCCGCGACCACTATTTCGAACATCCACGTCGTGAGGAAAGTAAAGGGCGAGCCCGAGGGTTGAATCGGCATGGATGCACTCCCCGACACGATCGCCGAGCACAAGGCTCACCTGCCCGGCAAGCTCCGGTTCGTGGCCATTCTTGTTAGCGATTTACGGTACAACGAGCGGGCTCAGGGCCTGCCCTCCACGGATAAAACCCTTGATGTCGTCCGGGCCTCGATCCGGGCCGGCGGCCACGTGCTCGTCAAGACCGCCATCGTGCCCGATGATCCTGTCATGATCTGCGACTTCGTCGGAAGGTATTCTGTCGATCCCGCCTTGGATGTCATAATAACGTGCGGGGGGACCGGCATCTCCCCGCGGGATCGCACGGTCGAGGCCGTCGGGGGCATGGCGTGCCGGGTCCTGCCCGGGTTCGGCGAGCTGTTCCGGTTCCTGAGCTTCCAAGACGTCGGGACGCCGGCCCTGATGAGCCGGTCCGAAGCCTTCATGTTCGAGCGATCCGCCGTGTTTTGCTTACCGGGCTCGCCGAAGGCGGTCCAGCTCGCCCTGGACCGGCTCATCCTGCCCGAGATTGGCCACATCATTGCCACGCTGCGCAAGGAGGAGTGATGCCGATCATGGATATCAAGGAATTCAGGAGGCTCGGGTTCACGAGCCTTGTTTCCCTCGATGAGGCCAAGGCGGGCTTTTTTGGCCGCGTGCAGGCGATTGACCGGGTCGAATCGGTTCCGATACGTTCCGCGCTCGGCAGGATCCTTGCTGACACCATTACCGCATCCTTTGAGGTCCCTTCCGCCGACAAGTCAGCAATGGACGGGTATGCCATTATGGCCGATGATTCGTTCGGTGCCACCGTGCAAAAACCCCAGATCTTGGACTTGGCCGGGTCTATTGCGATCGGGGAACCCGCACCGGGCCATGGTGGACAGGGCACGGCCGAGAAAATCGCGACCGGTGCCACGATCCCCGCAGGTGCGACCGCGGTCATCAAGATCGAGGACACGGAGATCGATGAAGCAACGGGAGCGGTGTCCCTGTATAGGTCCGTCGTTCCTGGCACGAACATCATTCGACGTGGCGAAGACTACCACGCGGGACAAGAGGTTCTCGTCGCGGGGCGTCTACTCCAACCTGCAGATCTCGGCGTCATCGCCACGATCGGGATCGGCACGGTTCCGGTGCGGTGCCAGCCACGGGTGGCGATCATTGCCACGGGCAACGAGCTCGTCGATCTCGGAACGGGCGTCGATTTCCTTCCCGAGGGAAAGGTCGTCGATTCGAATTTGTATGCCATCGAGGCATTGGCCACGATGGCCGGGGCGCAGGTCGTGAGCACGAGCCTCCTTCCCGATGAGGAAGCCAAGATTTCCAACGCATTAGACCAGTTGCTCCAAGCGGCGGACACGGTCATCACGACCGGCGGAACATCCGTTGGCGAGCGAGATCTTCTCCCGGTCGTAATTGGCTCGCGATTCGAGATCGCCTACCACGGGCTGGCAATGAAGCCCGGGTCCGCCACGTTGCTCGGTTTCGGGCAAGACAAGCCCATCCTGTGCCTGTCCGGCTTTCCCGTCGCGGCTGAGATCGGCATGCTCTGCTTCGGCATGCCTGCCCTGCGCAAGCTCGCGGGCGCGAGCCCGATCGACATGCGCACGGTCGTGAAGGCCCGGCTCGCCGAGGCGGTCGCCGTCAAGGGGTTTGGCATGACCCGGATGCTCCGCGTGGCCATCGAGCAGGATTCCACGCCGGGCAGCGACCTTCCCCGCGCGATTCCCCTGAAACTCTCGGGATCCAGCATACAGCGATCAATGGTGGAATCGATGGGCTTCGTCGAGATCCCGCCCGACGTGGAAGGGTACGAGGCTGGCGACGCGGTCGACGTGCGCTTGCACCCCCTGCCGGCCCCGACTTCGCCATGCAGATGATGGAAAATCCGCAACCCTGAATACTTCGGCCGCCCGATCAAGCAAGAACACTTGAAGGTCGAATCATGCTCGTCGATGACTATAACCGCCCTGTTGATTATCTCCGCATCTCGGTGAACCGCAGTTGCAACTACAGGTGCGTGTATTGCGACAGGGAAGGCTACCAATCCGACGAAGAGGTCATGCTCTCGCCGGGCGACGTGGAACGAATCGTTCGCATCTTTAACGAGGTCGGCAACATCCAGAAAGTCAAGATCACGGGCGGGGAGCCGCTGTTGCATCCCGAGATCGTCGACATCGTCAAGGCCATTGCCTCGACGGGCGAGATCGTCGACATCTCCATGACAACGAACGGGTTCCTGCTCGCGCCCCTCGCCGGGTCGTTGAAGGCGGCGGGGCTGGGTCGCGTGAACATTTCCCTTTGCTCCGTCAATCCCGAGAATTTCCAGCGCATCACGGGCGTGGATGGCTTGGACGCAGTGATCGCCGGCATCGATGCCGCGAAGGAGGCTGGACTCGGGCCGATCAAGATCAACTTCGTGCTCATGAAGGGCATCAATGACGGGGAGCTGGAAAACGTGCTCGCGTTCTCCGCTGAAAAAGAAGTCCGTTTGCAGCTCATCGAGCTGCACCAGATCGACGATATCGAGTGCGCTGGCGCGGTCTTTTTCGACACCCACTTTCTCGATGCAGATGAAGCCCTCGCGAGCATCTCGTTGCCCGTGGAACGGATCGAATACCGCGATCTCCAGCATCGCAAGATCACGCACTATACAAACGGTACCTCTGTTGAAACCGTCAAGATGTCACCCTCGTTCTGCGAGCAATGCACGAAGATCAGGATCACTGCCGATGGCAGGATCAAGCCCTGCCTCATGAGACAGGCCTCGGCTGAATACAATCTCCTCAGTGCCCTGCGGAACGGTGCGTCCCCCGAGGAGATCAGGGCCATGATCCTCGACGCGGTGCAAGAACGCAAGCCCTACCTGCAAAATGACGTCGAGGCGTGCCAATGATCGTCGCCATCACGTTATTCGCAGAAGCGCGGGACATCGCAGGCACGCGATCCATCGATGTCGAAATCGTAGGGGACACGTGTAGCGTCCAACAGGTGCTCGACACGCTCGTGGCCGGGCCCGGGATGCAACTCGCCGGCCGCGTGCTAGTGGCGGATGACGGCGGCCGATGGATGTTGGTAGACGGCTACAGGTTGATGGTACGCCGCGAGATCCTCCCCGACCCGTATTCGTGGGAGGCTTGCGAGCTCTCGGACGGCGATGAAGTAGGCATCCTGCCACCGTTTTCAGGCGGGTGAGCGACATGGAATCACGAATCGTAGAGAAACAGGATGCATTACCTTTTAGCGCGTACATGGACGAATTTACCAGGGGCTTGCCCGCTGGCGAGGGAGGGGCCATCGTGTCCTTCACGGGCATCGTGCGAGAAGATCGCCTCGTAGATGGCAACGACAGCAGGATGACGACCGGTGTAGAGATCGAGTGTATCCCGGATCTGGCCGCGGCCTCGCTCCGGCGCATCACCGCGGCGATCGAGCAGCGGCCCGGCATCGTGAAGGCCATTATCATCCATTTTTCGGGTTCGTTTTCGATCGGTGAACCGCTGGTTCACGTGATCGTGTGCGCGCAACATCGTGAAGAGGGGTTCAAGGCCTTGGAAGACGCAGTCAACCAATACAAGCAGGAAACGCCTATCTGGAAGAAGGAATGCTACTCAGACGGTTCCTCGGCATGGATCTACCACTGAGCGGCCACGCATCTCGCGGGTATGAGCTGCCGCCAGTAACAGTCTTCTTACGTGATCACTATCATTTTTAGTTGGATCGGGATTGAAAACAAGAAGTAAACGCGGGAGAAAGGATTGGTAGATTATTTCGTGCCGAGTGCTTTCTTGAGCTTCGTGAGCTCGGAAAGCATCTCGTCACGGAGGGACTTGAATGCCGTAGGACCACCCGGCGCACCGCCGTCTCCTCCGCCCGGCATGCCCGGTGGGCTGGGCATTCCCGGCGGACCGGACATCCCCGGTGGCGATGGCGGTCCTGGTGGTGCGGGCATCCCTGGCGGCCCTCCCATGCCGGGGAGTGGAGGCGGTCCCCGCCCGCTTGGCATGCCAGGCGGCGCCGGCGGCGCGGGTGGAAATCCCGGCGGCAGGCCTGAAGGTGCTTCTCCACCTTCCTCTTCCTCGCTCGGTGGTGGTGGTAGGGCTGCTTTTCCCTTGCCCTTGCCTTTCCTGGGTTTTTCTACAGGTATCTCACCCGGGAGACCGGGAGCAGTCGGTATGCCTGAGAAACCTCTTGACGGGACCGCGGGCGCGGAGGACTCCGCACCGGATGGAAAGATGCTTCCCCCGCCCGCAACCGGGGCTTTGCCGGGCGAGCCTCCCAAGAGCTTGAAAAGCGTCTGGGCCGCTGCTTGTTTCTCGTTATCGGAGGTTTTTTTGCCCCCGAATAAGCTTACTCCACCTGCTCTCTTTGCCGGAACGGCCACTCCTTCCAAGTCGCCTTTCGCACGCCGTATCGCTTCTTGCAAAGACTCCACGGCCTTCGTTGTGTCTTGGAGTTGCTCGTCCAACTCGTTTAACGCCGATCCGAGGAATTCTAGCACCCGAGAAACTTTGTCATCTGACATGTTGTCACTCAACTTTTTTAGTGGGCCCGGTCAGCCATGAATCTATGTATGTGTGTCGTTTACAGGTTTAATATATTTTTATCCGTTTCTTTAATAGACTTGCGAGTCGATTCCCTTAGATGCCACGGATTTCGACTCTTGGAAGCTTGGCCACTTTTCTCCCAGAGGAACGCGCGATGCAGGCTCAATTGAAAGGGTATTTGCTCTGTTTCTTTGCCGTTTTTTCGTGGAGTTTTAGCGAGATCACGGTTCGATTGCTCAAAAATTCTACGGATTGCGGGCCAATTACCCTCTCATTCTTCCGTTTCCTGTTAGGAGGGCTTTTCTTGTTCGGTATCCTGATCGCGAAGGGTAGCTTCTCGGGTACGTGGACTTATTTCAAACAGAATTGGAAGCTGACCGTCTTCTCGAGCGTCGTTGGGCTGGGCATTTCCAACATGATTTACTTCGAGGCGTTGCAGTTCGTCCAGGCAAACATAGGCTCGGCACTCTACACGACCTACCCCATCTTTATCTCGATCTACGGCATCTTCCTGCTCGACGAGCGATCCAGCCTGAGGCGAAAGGCAATAGGATATGCCATCGGCTTTTTCGGCACGTTCGTCCTCATGATCAATGTGAATTTCTCGCTCTTGCTCACCCCGGTCGCCTTTGGAAACGACTTTGTCTCGAAATTTTCGGCACTTTTCGACATGTCAAACGTCGGGAACGTAATGTTGGTGGTCGCGGCGGCGATCTGGGGGCTTTACAGCGTCCTTGGCAAGAAGTTGTGCACGTGTGATGCGAAGGACCCGCAACTGAAATTTTCCGCCGTGAGCAACCTCCTTGCCTGCGTGCCCATCTTCGTCGTGATGCTCTTCGAGCCGCCGAACTCGCCCAATTCGATCAAGTTGATGTTCTCGCACTCGGCCGGGGAATGGGCTCTCATCCTGGTAATGGGCTTCATTATCACCGGGCTAGCATATTACGCGTTTTTCCTCGGCGTGAAAAAGATCGAAGTCACGAGGGGCATCAGCCTTTCGCTGCTTAAGCCCGTGATGGTGACGTTCTTCGCCCTGTTTATCCTGACTTCAGAATCCGTGCCATCCGCCATCTTCGTGTCCATCCCGCTGGTCTCGATAGCAGTGCTGCTCATCAACACGCAGGGCAAGAAGCGGGCCACGGATCCTACCCGGGTCGCTATCTCCCAACCCCTACCAGCAACTGTTTAAGCATGTACGTGTTTAATGTCTGGAACTTGCTAAATCTTGCCCCTGCACGAGATCTGATGCCATTCAAGGTCCAGAACGGTATTATCCTCGTCGAAAGCGCCGCCGAGACCAGGGACATGCCCGACTAGCAATTTGCGTATTATAGTGACGCCTTCGAAGAGGATAAAGGAGCGATTCGCTTGACTATCGATCTGTTTCCTGCACGCGGCAGTTCCTTTCGAAAACTTTTTATCTCGGATTTATAATTATTTGAATAATTATTATATGTTGAATTATAATGCATCCCTCACGGTTCATCGACAGAGAGCAAGAACTAGAATCGCTGCGCCATTTGCTCGAAAGCCCGACGTTTGAATTGATGGTTCTGTACGGCCGACGCCGGATTGGAAAGACCATGCTCGCCCGCCACGTTGCCCAATCCTGCACTGCAATTTTTTACTTAGCTCAAACCGAAGGTAACTTGGACCTGTTTTATGACGTGTGTGCATCACGATTTCCCGAGATCACCGATGTCCGAAAGGATTACGAGTCCATCTTCAAGTTCTTGAAAGATAAGGTCGATCTCGTGATCCTCGATGAATTTCCAAACATGATCAAGGAAAACGATGCCATCTTGTCAAAGTTGAATGCGATCATAGAGAACGATTTTTACAAGCAAGCCTCCCGATTGAAACTCCTGTTATCAGGTTCGTCCATCTTCATGATGAAATCAAAGGTGCTGGATGCATCACAACCGCTGTACGGGCGAACGACGGCGATCATGGAAGTCAAGCCGATGCTGTTTTTCACGCTCAAGGCGTTTTTTCCAGCGAAATCATTCGCCGAACTTCTGGAGATTTTCGGGTTTGCCGGCGGCGCGCCCTTCTATCTCGATAAAATCGATCCGGACCAATCCTTCTGGGATTGGCTCGAGATCGAAGCCTCCGATCCGAACAGTTTTTTCATCCAAGAAATGACGATCCTGTTCGAGATCGAGTTCACGAACGCCTCACATTACAAGAATGTGATAAGAGCAATCGCGACGGGGAAAACACGGATGAGCGAGATCGCCAACGCAGCCAAGATCTCGGCAACCACGCTACCTTCGTATCTCCAAACCTTAATGCACACCGGCTTAATAAAGCGAGAAATGCCAATCACGGACAAGCGTAATGAAGCAAAAAACGGCAGATATTTCTTGAACGATAATTTCATGAAGTTTTGGTTCAAGTTCATCTATCCCCGGTTAAGTGCCTTGAGCATCGGCATCTATGACGTTCAATTTATCAAGGACAATTATAGCACCTATCTCGGGGGAATATTCGAGGACGTGATCAAGCAAGTAATCATCAGACACAATGGCGACAGGTGGCAGTTCTCGAACATCGGACGATATTGGGGTCGTTACAACAAAAAAGAAGCTGGGAAAGTGCAATCCGTGGAAATAGAATTGGATATTCTTGCGTACGACGATGCATCGGAAAACGCGTATATCGCACAATGCAAGTGGTCGGAAAACGTGAACCCCCGGGAAATCCTCGCCCCGGTCGTGGAACAGGTGATGCATATCTCTTTCAACGGGAAGCCAGCGAAAAAATCATACACATTCCTGATTTTCGCGAAATCGTTCACGGAAAAGATAAACACATTTGATGAGACCCAGGTCCAATGCTTTGATCTTGATGATATCGAAGCATTATGCTGGAACTCGTGATCGAGTTAACAGATAGAGTCGGATCAACTCGCGGGCTTTAGTGGGGGATTTTATATCCGCAACTGGGGCAGTATTGGACGCCTGGGATCTGCGGGAGATGCACGCCGCAATCCGGGCAATATCCCCGCAATGAACGGCGCACGGCATCCCTCGCGATTTGGCTTGGTGCGCCACTTCTCGGCGCGTTTTCACGCGGTGCTTGCGTATTCCAGCCGGGTTCGGCAAGGGGAAAAGAACTTGAAGGGGACACGACATTCGCTGGTCGTGCCGATCCGGATTGGTGCAACAGCTCGGTTGGGGGGGTTATCCTGACTTCAGAATCCGTGCCATCCACTATCTTCGTGTCCATCCCGCTGGTCTCGATAGCGGTGCTGCTCATCAACACGCAGGGGAAAAAGCCTGTCGTGCCCAGCGTCAAGGGTCAAGCCCTTATGTCCGAGCAGGCTGCTATTCCTCGAGAATAACCCGACAAGCCAATACGGGAGGCACTTATTTTTGGTCCTAGGATAGGTTTATGTACGCGTTGGAAGCTTTGCCTAGTAATTAGGCCATTGTTAGAATCTTTTCCCAGTCGGTTCGAGGGTCGACGCCGCATGGATGAAATTGACAAGAAACTCTTGCTGAACCTCGAGAAGGATGCGCGGGTTTCCTTGAAGAATCTGGCGAAGGAACTCAACGTCAAGACATCCACGATCTACCACCGGCTCCACAAGCTGAAGGAAGCAAACATCCTCAACCAATTCACCATCGTTATCAACCCCGCGGCCATCGGGCTCAAGATCTTTTCCTTCATTAACATCAAGATCAAGAACCTCGTCATCGGGAGCCTCGATACCATGTTTCTCGGGAGTTTCGCCAAGTTCTTGGCCGAAAACTACGATTGCATCGTGTTCTGCGCGGTGGGGAGCGATAACGTGCTTCACATGATCACCGCGTTCCAGGACAACGCCGAATTCACCGCATTCAAGGACGAGATCGAGAAAAACCCATACGTGGCGGAGGTGCAAGTAATACCATTCACCGAGACCGTCAAGGGCCAGAAGATCTTCAACTTTCCGAAGAATATCGCCATCGAGGAACAGGCGGGGAACCTGTTCGATTCTGGCGAAGAGGAAGAAGAGGAGATCGATGAAGAGGACGAAGATGCCGACGCCTCGCAAGAACTAGAGTTCAGTTACTAAATAAACCTTCCATTTTGCCCGCACAAAAAAAAATTCGCTTGCTATTGCGAGGAAGCAATCTAAAAAATGCCCACATTTCTCGGCGCTGAGTATCTCCTTGAATCGGCCTCCGCCAAGAACATTTTTGACCAGATCAAGGATTTGCCTATTCTAGACGCGCATAACCATACTTCCGTGAAGGAAATCGCGGAAAATAGTAATTATGAAGACATTTGGCGCGTTGAGGCAGCAACCGATCATTATGTATGGGAGTTAATGCGCAAGCGCGGCGTGCCAGAAAAACTAATAACGGGTTCAGCCACAAATTATGAAAAATGGATGGCCTTGTCGGAGGTGTTTGAGGACTTCGCGGGGAACCCAGTTTACGAATGGATCCATTTGGATCTGAAAAATAGGTTCGGCATCGCCAAACCCATCAATTCTGAAAATTCCCAGGCCATCTGGGACGAGACATTGGAGGCGCTCGCGCTGCCCGAGATGAAACCCCAGGCCCTGCTGCAGGCCATGAACGTCGAGGTCATGTGCTCGACCGACGACCCGCTGGACGATCTGGCCGACCACGCGGCCTTGGCCGGCGTGGAGGGCATTCCCAAGGTGCTCCCGACGTGGCGTCCAGACAAGGCCGCGAACATCTTCAAGCCGGATTTTCCGGGCTACATCGCGAAACTTGCCGAGAAAGCGGGCAGGGAGATCGCGGGCATCTCGGACCTCGTTGCGGCCCTGCAGGAAACTCACGACCATTTTGAGGCGGCCGGGTGCAAGGCCAGCGATCATGGCATCTTGACGCCATTTGGATTCGCCGTGCAGGAAGAGGTTGTCGACCCGATCTTCCGTAAGCGCATGGCCGGCGAGCCGGTTGGGCCTGCCGAGGTGCGGGATTACATGTCCTTCATGTTGCACGCGTTCGGCGAGATGGACGCCAAGTCCGGCTGGGTGATGCAACTCCACATCGGCGCGGTGCGTGATTACCGGGACGCCTTGTTCGCCCAGCTCGGCCCCGATAGCGGCGGCGACGTTTCGGATCACCTCGTCGAGATCGTCGCTCCCCTGAAGGATTTCCTGAATGTATTCGACGGGCGGCTCAAGATCGTGCTGTATTCGCTGGATCCGAACCACGTGCCCACGCTCGCGACGTTGACACGGGCCTTCGGGGCCATGGTGAACCTCGGCGCGGCGTGGTGGTTCAACGACTCCCCGGTCGGGATTAAACGGCAGCTGGAAACCATCGCCTCGGTGGACCTGCTCGCAAACTTCGCTGGCATGGTGACAGACTCCAGGAAGTTGATATCATACGGCTCCCGCACGGAGATGTACCGCAGGGTGCTTGCCGATGTCATCGGCGCCATAATCGAGCGGGGGCAAATGTCCGAAGCCGTCGGCATCAAGCTTGCCAAGCACGTGTGCTATGACGGCCCCAAGGTGTTCTTCGGGTTTTGATCTCGGATTCTGTGCCACAGGAATATCGTGTTCCTCCAACGAAAGAAATGTGAATTTTTATTACACAAGTCTACCAAGTCTCGAAACAGGAAAGAAAATTGCCTTTCCCGTTCGGAAGCGGCTTGCATGAAATCGATCGCCCTATCAACTTTTGACACCCACAAGGGCCCCATCGTGCACTTCCTTCTCACCGACGGATTCATGAACGAGAACGAGAAGGAAGCGGTTTCTAACCTGTTGAATTTTAACATCGCCCGTGACTTTTTCATCTTCTACGCGGCAGGCGTGACATCTTACAACATCCAATTCGAGATCAATTCGGACCAGGCCCGGGGGAAGCGGGAATTGCTCATGCTCTCCCTGGTGACCGACAAGTTCCCGACACGGAAAACAGAACTCGCGTTCTCAGCCGAGGCCAAGGAAGTTATCACCTTCCTCAAAAAAGAACCGTTCGCCGAGTTCGTTTTTCACCTCGATAAGGATTACCCCGAGGCGGAATTTACCGTCGTGAAGGCCCTCTTCGAGAAAACAATGGCGCACTTGAGGGCGCTGCTCGACCGGTGCCGGTGAACACATCATGAATATCCGATGTAGGGTTTCAGCATACCGCACCTAGAACCGGCTTGCACGTCTTTGTATCGATATCATGAAGGAAAAAGAAAGAAGTATGGAAATGTATCGTGTCGTTCTTAGAGATCGATGCCGTTGTTCTCGTAATACGAAGCAATCCACTCACGGCCGATGACGGCGAGCTTGACGGGACCATCAACGGTGAGCGTGCCAGCGAAGAAGAAACTGTCCGTGTTGGCATTTCCCGACATGATTTGCTTCATGGCCTCGGGAATCATTTCCATCTGGCAGGGATTCTTCCAGCCGTTCTCCTCCTGCAGTTCCTTCCAGCTGCCGGTGTAGGAGCCGGTCCTGAACCCGCTCTCGTTGATGACACTCACGACCTTGACATCCGTGTCCCGGATTTCGTAGTATTGCGCGACCTCCTGGTATTGCAACATGGTGTCATCGATGGTCTCCTTAAAATCGGCATTTAAGGACGCGAAATCGGCAAGTGCCTTGTAGAACAGGAGCACATCGTCCATGCTGTCACCCGAAAAATCACCGCTCTTGAATTTCTCGATCCACGCGTCATTGGCGCCCGAGAAGTCCTCGATCCAAGTTACTTCAGCCATAGCTAATTCACGTGAATTCAGTTTTTGGTGATCTTGCTAAAGTGCAAGACTATGGGTAGTTCTTTTGCAAGAAATTTAAAAATTGACTTTCAACACTAGTTTTCATCTAAAGGCCTGTCAGGGGCATCCGGTTCGTTGCTTGCTCCGTGGAGGGTTCCTGATCGCCCGGTCCCGGGGAAAATTTTGAAATGCGCGCGAAAATCACGTATTTTCGTTGGATCGCGACGTCCTTGCCTCGAGACCTGTCATTTTTCGCGCGATTAAAACTCAAAACATGTGCCAGGGGTGCGCGCCTAACAGAAAAAGTGAACGTTTCGTTTACCAAGATCGCGTGATGCCCCTCGCACCAGGTTGCGCCTGTCTCTGCAGGGACGCGGGTTTTGGGTCGCTGCTTCATCGGGCAAGGGTTAGCCTTCAAGGAAACGGGCGCGCAAGAAAGTCTATGCGACTGCTTCGTTCAAGGCCTTGACAAGTTTCTTGTAGTTCTTGAGGTCGGTCTGGAGCGTCGCCCCGTCGATTTCAATGCTGGGCGGGCCTGAACGCACCTCGAGCTCCACTTCAACGTCTTTCTCCTTGAACTTGGCAAGATCCTTTTCGACGAACTTCTTGACTTCCTTGCTCCCGCCTCAGGTATTGCAGTACCCAATCTTTACGGCGTGAGACATACTTCGTGTTCCCGCGCCTAGCAATTTAAAGGTTGTGCAAGCCTCGTGAATCGGGTGATCGGGGTTTATGCCACCTGCAAGGCGACGAAAAAAAGTATGACGAACAGGATGATGAGGCCAACGCCCGCAATCATGAGCCCGATGCCGACATCGATGAGCACCGAGTTGGCTACGATCAACCCGAGCCCTGCCATGTAATGCAGGAGCACGTTGGCGAGGATGAACGAGATCCCGAGGCCGATGGTGTAAATCATGTTCGCGACGGAGAATTCTGCCATGAACAGCGCCTCGGGCGTTTTTTTTGTTTTCTATGTTTGGTATTCTTTCATGACAACATTGGTCACGATGTCCTCGATAGAGTCTAAAGAATCTATCGAAAAGTGAAAATCGTGGAGATCCTCGGGCGATTCCCCCTCAAACTCGATGAGGAGGTCCCACTCGCCGGTGAGCGTGCAGATCCGCTTCACGTCCTTGACCTTTTTGAGTGCCTCGATGCTGGGACTAAGACCTTTTGACTTCAATTTTATGAGTATGAAGGCTTTTAGCATGAGTGTGACATCTTCTCCGTGATATAAAGAGGTTCAGAGGGGCGGCCTATTAACCGCCCACTGCGCGGCTTCCTCGAAGGCACGCGCGACGCGCAGGACCGTCAGTCGTTCGATGCGTTCGATCATGATCTCGATGAATTCTGCCGCAGGCAGGTCTTGGCTCCTGATGCGCTCTTCCATTACGCTCGCGGGAAGGAAGGCAACGTCCTCGCTGTTCATGCTGCTCTACCAGACTATTTCACGTGTGATGGTTTTTTAGGCCCTCACGCCTAAAAAGGATATATGGCGTGGGGTCCCGACTTTCTTAACTTCGCCATTGTAGTGGCCGGTCTCGTCTTGATTCTAGGGGACAATTTCAGAAAATCCCATACCTTGAAGCGTTTCCCGGTGTCGTTCTCGATCGTGCTCGTCGCGGCCGCGGTCTACCTGTTTTTACTCGGGTTTGCCGAGATGTTCGGGAATGTCCTCCTTGCCCGGCTTAGCTGGGTGTTCGAGGTCCTTGCAGACTTGTTGGTCGTCTCGTGGATCGAGCACGTCTTGAAGGAACGCCCGCGGACGTGGGTGCTCGTGATCCTGTCGATCATCGGCGGGGCGAGCATGGCCTTGGCATTTAACTCTGGCGCGATCACGTTCAATTCGGGCAACGCGACCGGGGGAGGCACGTTCGTGATCAACGGCACTATCTTCCTACTCATGTTTTACGTTTATGGACTCATTTTCATCCTCACGATCATCGCCAAGGCACCGCCTCTCGGGAAGGCGGCACTTGCTCTGGTGTTGGTGTTCTTCCTTTTTGATTTCATCCAGCCATTCATCTTTCCGAGCCTTTATAACTGGTTTTTCTGGCCATATGTCGCTGGATTGAGCCAGTCCGCGATCTACGTGATCTTTTTCCTTATCCTGATCCTCCATCCCGAGTACCTTTCCGTGATATCTTTTGCCCTCGAGCGGATTCTCGTGCTCAATTTCGACAGCGGTATGCCCATCTTCCACTACTCGTGGCGGAGTATGCCCACCAAGAAGCAATCGGAGAACTTCGAGTTACTCGGCCCCCTTTTGCAAGCGTTGCTTTCCATGAGCTTCGAAGTTCTTGATCGTGGTCACATCACGAGCGTAAAGATGGACGACGGGGTGCTCATTTTCAAGAAAGGCGAGCACGTGATCGCAGGGATAATTGGTTCCCGGTCGACCGCGATCTTGGAACAGCAGCTCGCCGTGTTCACCAACGCGTTCGAGATCAAGTTCCACGACGACATCTCGAAACCAATGGCCGACATGCGGCACTTCGAGGAGGCCCGCCAGCTCGTGGAGCGGGTTTTCCGGGTGATACCGGTTGATAGCATGCGCATTTCCTTCCACCGGAAAGGCGAAGCCCGGGATCATCTCAGTCCCGACAGCCCCGACGATGCCCAGCTCATCCAGGACATGAAGGACGTGTTCGAGACGGAAACCTAGGCTACCGATTTTTTTAAGTCCATTCCGGTTCTTGTTCTCATTACAATAACACGCGGTGCGAATGCATGAAGATCGAAAAAGTCACGTTCATTGGCGCCGGAAGCTTTCGTTTTAGCCTAGGACTGTTTAGGAATTTCGTGGCAGCCAAGGAACTGTTTCCCTATGAGGTCTGCCTGCACGATATCGATGCCACTTCGCTTGGCATCATGACCAAGATTCTCACCAAGATGGTCAGGAAGGCGGATGCCAACATCACGGTCACGTCCACCACGAACCGCCACGACGCGTTGGAAAACGCTGATTTCCTCTACAAATCGATCAGCGTGGGCATCCAGAAGGCCGAGTGGTTCGACATCCACCTGCCCATGAAATTCGGCATCCCGCAGAACACGGGCGACACGTGCGGGCCGGGCGGGCTGTTCCGAAGCCTTCGGTGCGTGCCGGTCGTGCGGGACATCGCCCAGGACATGAAGGATCTCTGCTCGAAGGACGCCGTCCTGCTCAATTACACGAACCCGCAGGCCACGATCGTCATGGGTGCACGCCGCGTGAACCCCGACCTCCAATATGTCGGCCTGTGTCACGAGCTATTCAGTGGTATGGACTCGGTCAAGAAAGCCCTCGAGCTCGTCGGCAAGCCGGTTGGGCGATGGCAAGATCTTGATATCAGGTATGGCGGCGTGAACCATTTCGCGTGGCTCACGTCGGTCGAGTTCAAGGACGGGGAAGACCTCTATCCCCTGCTGCGGGAGAACGTTGACAAGTTCATCGCGGCTGGCGACCGCGTGTTCAACTGGTACCTCATGAAGAAATACGGGTCCTTCCCCTACCCCGGATCGCGTCACGTCGCAGAGTTCATGCCCGAATATTACAATTATTTCAATCACGCTGCACACTCCAAGGCCCCGTTCAAGTTTCCCTGGCTTCGTGACGTTTATTTGCTAGATAAGGCTCGCAAGGCCGCTTACTGGGGCTTCCGACGCATGGCCGGGCCGATGGGCGGGCTGCTCGTGCCAAAGCCGACCATGCACGGCGAGAAGGCGATCGACATGACCTTGGACTGGCTCAGGAACGAACCAACCCACCACGTCGTGAACCTCCCGAACCGGGGCTACATCCCGAACCTGCCCGAGGACGCGATCGTGGAGATTCCCGGCTTCTTTTCGGATGGAAAAATGGTCGGAGTCGATGTTGGCCCACTTCCCGACGAGATCGCGGATCTAGTCAGGCCGCATGCAGAACAACAATTCCTCACCGTGGACGCCGCGCTCGCCTCGGACCCGCAGAAGATCGTCGATGCGATGCTCCACGACCCCATGAACAAGCTCGTGGACGATGACGAACGCATCGAGGACCTCACGTGGAACATGCTGCACTACGAGCAGGAGTGGTTGCCGGCGTCGTGGAAAGAGTTCATCCCGTCCCTCGACGACCTGAAAAAGCGCAAGCACTTCGTGGAACCAAAAGAAATCAAGCGCAGGAGTGTTGCCCGCGTCGTAAAGTATCCGGTTGCCGATGCGGTTAAAAAAAAGGCCATCATCAACCCGCTCGGCCACTGAATCACTCGTCTTGCGATCCAAACCCCACGAATTTTCTTTTTTCGGTTTTGGGCTTCTTGTGTTCCTTGAGCCGCTCGAAGCCTGCGTTCGAGAGATCCCCGAGCCCGAGACTCTCGATTTCCTCCCGATCCTCCGCATTCGCGTCGGACTTGTCGGCGTATCCAGCGTCCGAGTCTTCATCCGTCAAGGGTAGTTGTTTTTTCGACATGGCTCATCACCTTTCTTGTTGCATGACCATTCGATCCCTGCACATTAAAATTCTTGCCTGCCAAACCAAACGCCGGGTGGCGATTCAAGTCGTCTCGATCTTGTCGATAAACGAGTTCCATTCGAACTTGATCTTGATCTCGGGCTTGGTTTGCATTTTCGTGATGAATTGAAAGTATTCATGCATGCTGCCAAACGCGGCCTTGATCGTGTAGTCCGCGGCAAGACAATAATGATGGGAAAAAAGATTGCCGGGGATTATCTTGTTCAGGTCGTCTGGATGTCCTCGATGAAAGAATTCCATTCGAACTTGATCTTGATCTCGGGCTTGGTTTCCAGCAGGGTGATGAAGTTGAAATATTCTTTCATAGAGCCAAAAGTCGCCTTGATCATGTAGGTCGCCGGCCCGGTAATCAGGTAGAACTTCCTGATCTCCGGTATGTGGGAGAGGAACCTCAGGACGTCTTGTTTCGCCCCGAATTTCACCTTCAGGAAGATGATCGCATTGACCTTGGTCTCGGCCTCGTGCACGTAGCGGAGGAGGATTGCCACGGAAAGCACGATGAATGTGATGACGAAGAATACAACGTTCACCACTTGGAACCCGGCTAGCACCGACACGAGCGTGCTGGTTAGTGTGTCCACTTGGTTCAGGATGGAGAACCAGCTCTCTATCGTTAGCGACGATTCCGAGTCCCAGAATGCCGCCGCGAAGAAGTTGGCGAGGTTGGGACCGACCGTGCAGAGCACGATCAAGACGATGACCCGCCAGTTCGCGAAAAAGGTGCCCAGCGATAGGAAGTCAATGAAAAGCTGGCTCGATATTGCGTGGAGGAAGTGATCGGGAATAAGAAAACTGACCAAGGCCACCGGGATGATGAGTAGGCCGCCTTCGAACGTATATATGGAGAGCTTGATAAATAATCGCATCAGGCGGTAGTTTCCCCCTTTATTTCTCTTCCAGATCTTTTCTTCTACCGCGTACCCGTCCCTGCCCGAGTACACGAAGAACACGAACATGGAAATGATGTTCAGCACCAGCGCGACCAAGCCCTCGATAGTGATCGACTGATTCTTTTTCGTCTGCGGTGTCGCTGCGACCGAGAGGAATAGCGACATGATCATCAGGAAGATGTAAATGCCCTTGAACATGGACATGCGTTCCTTTCCCTTGGCGAGATTGTATGCGGACACGGCGATGATCACTCCGCCGGGGGAACCGATCAGCGCGATGATGATGGGAAGTTCCTGGATGCTGATGAAATACGTGGCGATATTGAGGGTAACGCCAAAAAATGCCAAGACAATGATGTAGACTTGCCTGGAATGGTTGCCAAACACCTTGTTCTTGCTCTTCAGGTAAGGGACCAGATCTCGCAAGCTCGTGTTAAAGTACGCGAACCGCTTGGAATTAGGATCCTTGGCCAAGGCCCGCACCCTCAGGGCGTTAAACAAGAGCTGGATCGAGGCGATACCAAATAAGATGATCCCTGACGTGACAAACCTGATGAAGACGATAGTGAACGTGGAATAGGGATGCACTGCGAACACGGGAACGACAAACAGTGGTACAAACCCCCACAAGATGTTCGCAAGCACGATGAAATTGACGAGCACTTTGGGTTGCCGTATCCTTGCAAAATCAGACTTAGACGTGCTTGGAACGGTGTCAGTTTCGCCCGGGGCAGTTTGGGGGGATGTTGGCAAGCGTGATCACGGCGGCTGATCGTCATGCCTTTAGAAGAATGGAACTCGTGCTGTTTAAGGCCATTATGCTTGACGGCCATGACTTCACACGATCGGGTAGATCCTGAATGCCGTGCTCTCCGGGATCTGCTCGAACCGTTCCGACAGCAATCCATACACGTATGGAACTTGGGGTTGGCGGAAGTTAAGGAATGGCGTGCCGTGGATGAATTTCGTCTCGAGCACGACCCGGGACGCCCTGATGATTTCCCCGATCCTTGAATCGATGTCATTATCGTACGTCGCGACGAGATAGATCGAATCCGGCATGCTATCGATGCGTGAATTTAGCTTCAACATTATCCGGTAATACGCGTCCGCATCGTGGAAATGTGAACGCAACGTGAGGGTGCTCGCAAAATTAATGGCCATCTTGAACTGTCCCTCCTCCACGAACTTTGCCAAGTTGGACTCCAGCATGGCCTCGAGGTCTGCAAGATCGTCCTCGCCATTTGCCACATCCTTGATGGGCAGTATCTGGAAGACGTTTTCCTCGTCGGCGAGTCGTTCATCGTTCGAATCAAAGCAATAGATCTTAATGTTTCGATAGTAACGATTCTCGTCAATTCCCTTTGCCTTGATGTAACTCATGACTTTCTCCTTGAATGCCATGACATCGAACGTGTTGGACGGGATGAACGTGAACAGCTGGTTGTCGTGCACCTGTACCCGGGCCAGATTCTCGATCCAAACGTCCATGAGTTCCGGATGCGACTGGTCCAAGAGGATCGTTCCGATACGGTGCTTGGTCGGCGCGTTTCGGATCAATTCCACGATCGAGACGAGATTCTTGTCATCGTACGAAAAATAGGTGGGCTCGGTTCGGATGGTCGTGGTCAATTCCAAGTTCCAAGGCATGAACGTCTTGAAACGGCCATCTTCGAGCGTGAAGACGTAATAGGGATTATTGATGCGGATGCCCCGGAACTTTTTGAGGATCATCTCGCGAATCAATTTGTTGCTCTCGGGCAGGAACTGCCGCCGCAGCTCGACGATGCCGTCCACGAGATAATCCATGGTGGAAACATCTTCCGCGATGAGGATCATCTTGATGTTATGCTCCCGGACGAGGGACATGAACGTGTTGTACATGAAATTGAGATTCTCGGTCATTTGCGCGTTGGAGCCGCGTTGCACGACTTCGTTGTACTGGAACAGGAGCTGGATGGCATCCCACGAGTCGATGACGAAGAAATGCTGCTCGGCCGATTCCTCGACGATTTCGATGATCTTGCGGAGCAGATCGGGCATGCCCGTGAATTTCAGGCCGATCTGCTGGGAATGGAACGGGTGATCCATGGTCGTGCCTGCCTGGGTCGCGTCGAGCACGGCGATGTTTTCCCGGACCTCTTTCGTGACCCACGGGAAGTGCTCGAACAGCTGCGCCGGGGAAACCCTCGTGGAGATATACGTTGCATTCTTCCCGCCCGCGCGGACGAGCATCTCCAGCGCGAGCGTCGTCTTGCCGTTACCCCCCTCGCCTTTTACCAGCAACGAATACCCGTACGGGAGCTCCAAGACCTTGAGCAATTCCGTTGGGATATACGAATTCTCATAATAATTTTCGGACATGATGCATTACTCCTTGCGCAGGTAAGAGATCCCAAGCCTTTAGACGGTGGTTTGCTTCCGTCTTTTTATTTGGTGTCAGTAAAGCTACGTTCATCGGGAAGAGATCGGCCCGTTATCCCAACGGAAACAGCACGCTAGTGGGAATTATAGCTTACCACGGGCAGGGCAGGCCTCATCACTTCGCCTGAAGATTCAAGCGTATTTTTGGTTGAATTCTTCCAAGAGGATGTCCATCATTATCTCGTCGTGGTATGCGCCCTCGAAATAGAATACTTGCCGGCGCCGGCCCGACTCCACGAATCCCATCTTCTCGTAGACGTGCTTTGCACGTGGATTGTAATCGAACACGACGAGCTCGAGCCGGTGGAGGTTCAGGATCCTGAACCCGAATTTCATGATGCAGAGCATGGCATCCGATCCATATCCCGACTCGTGATTCGCAGGATCATGAATGGCAATGCCCACGGTTCCCGTGCGGCTTATCCAGTCGATGTTCATGATAGAAATCGTGCCCAAGAACTGGCCATCGCCGAGGCTTTCTATTGCGAAAGTGAATGTCTTCCGGTTGGTTGCGTCCTCGGCTGTCGAGCGAATCCATTGCTCCTCCTGGATGCGAGAATGAGGCGTGAAATAGAGGAGGAACCGTCGCGTCTCGTACGTGTTCCAATGAGCCAGGATCTTGTCAAGATCGCCCAACTCGACCGGCCGGAGGCGGACTTTTTCCCCCTCAAAGGGCGATCCAAGGAACTCGATTGTCATGATGGCCTATTTGCAGACTTGCCATAAAAACAAGAAGGCTCGGTTCATTGGATCTGCTCATGCAGAGAGCCTCAAGAACGTGCCGTTTCAGAGATGCGCAATAATGGGAAAAAAACCCGTTCATACTCACGGATTTTCAGACGAAGGCGAATCGCTCGAATTAACCGTCGACCGTGGCTTGCACGTCGTCGGGGAACTGGCTGGCATCGAATATCCTGAAGGCTACCGGGATTCCTTGATCAAAAAATACACCGAGGAAGGTGTCCGGTATCCCCGCATCTTACAGCGCATCGGGGAGCCGAACATCAGGAAGCACTTCAAGTATGCCGAGATCGCCGCTTTGCCCCTCCCGCTGCTTGATTACGGTTGCGGCACGGGAGACGACCTGCGGGCCCTCGCGGCCGATGGCTATCCCGTGGATCTGTTAACGGGCTACGACATCGACTCGAATTCGGTGGACATCGGCTTTGATTTCTACATGGACAAGGAAAGATGGGAAGGCAGGTTCGTCGTCGGGGAGGCGTTTCCCTTCACCGAGCCCACCTTCTCGATCATTTACTCGGGCAGCGTTATCCATGCCACGGGGTCCAGCGAGGCCGCAGACGCCTACCTATCGAATGCGGCTCGCGTGCTCGTGCCCGGGGGCATCATCTTCGGGTCGACGCTCGGGAAGAATCCCCCGGGTTTGGGTCGAGATGATGGCCACTACGGGCACCACGAGCATCACCACGATCACCCCATCCTCCTGCTTCACGAGGATGAATTGCGGGCCAAGCTGGAAGCCGCCGGGTTCACGGATTTCGAAAACGACCCGGCAATCCAAACGAATGACTTCCACCGGATCCGCAACTGGTTTTTCGCCCGGAAGGCCAGCACGTGAAGGAGGCCGGTCTCGATCGTGCGGCTGCTGATCGTCGACGGGTACGTGGACGAGCCGGGGTGCCTCGGCGTTCCCCCGTACATCTCGCCCTACATTCGTTACCTTTTCGGTGCCGCTTATTTGTCCGGGATCGTCGATGATATCACGTATTGCACGATCGATCAAGTTCGCCGCGTGAGACACGAAGACCGCCAACGATGGGCCGCCGGATTTGATTTTCTCGTTTTCCTCACCGGGGTTTCGGTCCCTGGAAGTTACATCGGAGGCACGCCAGCCAAGTATTCCGAGATCCGAGCCATCGCTCCCCTGTTCGGCGACGACACGTTCAAGGTGCTCTGTGGACCCGCCACCCGGTTTGGTATCGGCGAGGAAGGTGGGAAACCAAGCATCCCGGTCGATGGCCTGCGCCCGCTCTTCGACCTCGTCATTACGGGAGATGCTGAAATCGTGCTCGCGGCCCTCCTGTCGTCTTGGGGCTCTGGGACGCGGCCACCGGCAGGAGAGCTGCGCCCCGACATGGCCGCGATCGAGCCGTTTGCCGTTGCAGGTGCGGCAGTCATCACGCAGCATCCCAATTTCAGGGGCGAGGATGGCGGCAACCTGGTGTGCGAGATTGAGACGTTCCGCGGCTGCCCGCGCTACAAGACCGGCGGCTGCTCTTTTTGCGTCGAGCCCTCGAAGGGCCCGACTCTGCACCGGGATGTCGACGCGATCGTGGCCGAGATTTCCGCGTTGTACAAGGCGGGTGCGCGCCACTTCCGGCTGGGCAACCAAACCGATTTCTACGCGTTCCATCACGGTGCTTACGACGACCCCCGCTACCCGCGTCCGAACGTGGCCGCGATCCACGAGTTGCTCTCGTCGATCCGGGCGGACTGCCCCGATATCAAGACCCTCCACATCGATAACGTCAATGCCCTGAACTTTGCCCTGTACCCCGAGGAAGCCCGCGAGATCACGCGGGACATCGTGGAATTTTGCACCCCGGGAAACGTGGCGGCGATCGGTGTGGAGAGCGTCGATCCCGTCGTGATCGCCAAGAACAACCTAAAATGCACTGCCAACGAGATCCTGGGGGCGGTCGAGGCCATCAACGAGATCGGGAGCCAAGTCGGCGATAACGGAAATCCCGTCTTTCTGCCCGGCCTGAACTTCATCATGGGCCTGCCGGGCGAGACGAAGGCTACCCTCGAAGCGGATGGCTTGTTCCTGCAATCATTGCTGGAACTCGACCTCCTGATCCGCCGCGTGAACCTTCGAAAGCTCATGGTGCCTGCGTTTTCGAAAGGTTCGGCGTCTCCTGCAAACCGGGGAGATTTCGGCAAGCAGGTGCAGAAGAACGAGCGTCTCTACTACTCTTGGAAGAATGGCATCAGGGAATCTTTCGATCTACCCATGTTGAAACGCGTGTTCCCCTTCGGTACTGTTCTGACGGGAGTGTATGCAGAGCAACTCGAGGGTAACAGCACGCTCCTACGGCAGCCTGGCACTTACCCAATCCTCTGCTACGTGCCCAAGCAACTCGACCTGAACAAGTTTTACGACCTGATCGTCGTTGATCACGGCTACCGGTCCATCACCTGCCTTCTTCACCCGGTGAACCTCACAAATCTAAATCTTGGCCTGAAGGAGTTGGAAAGCATCCCGGGCATCGGAAAAAAACGATCGGCTTCAATATTCGTGAAACAGCCTCGCTCGGAGGCAGATTGGCTGGATATCGTAGATCGGGATACATATGAACGTCTGAAACGTCTTCAACCAGATCTCTGATTATTATTATATATTCGTACCGGTCGGTTTTCTTCTCATTCACTAACCGTTTTTGCCGTGTTTTTTCATGTCCGAATCTTTCACGGGTCTCTGGAAATTTGCACTGGCACTTCCGGGCTATGGGCTGCTCAAGGCCGTCATCGAACTCGAAGCCGAGGGCGATAATGTTAGCGGGTCAACTTATATCGCCGATCAGGTGGAAGCGGAGCTCGCATCCATCACTATCGAAGATGACATATTGCATGCATCGTGCCACGTGCTGGATCTCGATGCGACGATTACCATGCATTTCGAGAACGATCGATTTACCGGTCTCTTCACGCTCGGGGCGATGGCAATTCCAATCCACGGATATCAGTTCGAAGAGGGCAAAGTTCAGGATTCAATCCTGTCAAAGGAAGATTATGATGCCATGCAGGTCGATTTGAAGAATCGCAAAATCGTTTCCATCACTCCTCCCGAACCCGAGGAAATTGCCGCAAAGGTGAAGTCTCTCATCAAACAAATGACCCTTGAAGAGAAGATCGGCCAACTCTGCCAGATCAACGGCACCGGGGCGGTGACGGGTCCCGATACCGATATCGGAGACCCGCTGGTTCTCATCGCGGCGGGAAAGGTTGGTTCCATCCTGAACTCCCGCTCAGCCGCGAGCACGTACGCCCTCCAGCGTTTGGCCGTGGACCACGGCCGGCTCGGGATTCCCCTGATGTTCATGTTCGATGTCATCCACGGATTCTCCACGATCTTTCCCATCCCCCTTGGTATGTCTTGCAGCTGGGATACTGAAGCTGTATCAAAGGCCGCGCACGTGGCTGCCAATGAAGCGACCGTGTCTGGCGTGAATGTCACGTTTGCTCCTATGATCGACGTGGCGCGGGATCCACGGTGGGGCCGGATCGCGGAAGGAGCGGGTGAAGATCCTTTTCTCGGCTCTCGAATTGCGGAAGCATGGGTGAAGGGTTTCCAAGGCCGCGGCATCGGCGCTCCCGACTCGATGCTCGCGTGTGCAAAGCACATGGCCGCCTACGGTGCTCCCGAGGGTGGCCGGGAATACAACAGCGCCGATATCTCGGAAGCCGTTTTTCGCAACGTGTACCTCCCGCCATTCAAGGCCGCCGTGAAGGCAGGCTGCTATTTCATCATGCCGGCGCTCAACGCGATCAACGGGGTCCCTGCGACCGGGAACAAGCACATTCTCGACGAGATTTTGCGAAAGGAGTGGGGTTTCAAGGGCATGGTCGTGTCCGATTATAATGCGGTGATGGAACTCATCACGCACGCGGTCGCCAAGGACGACGCCGACGCGGCCAAGCAAGCCCTCGATGCCACCGTGGACATTGAAATGGTCTCACAAGCCTACAACAGCAACTTGGCAAACTTGGTGCGCGAGAGAAAGGTGAAGGAGTCGCAAATCGACATTGCTGTCGCCCGCATCCTCTACCACAAGTTTGCCCTCGGGTTGTTCGAGGACCCCTACCGGTTCATGGACCCGGCAGGGGAGGAGCGGCTGAAGCTCTGTGCAGAGCACCGGGCCATCGCGAGAGATGTTGCCCGTCGCACGATCGTGCTGCTGAAAAACAGGCCCGTTGCCTTCTTCGAGGACAAACCCGTCCTACCCTTGGACAAGGACAGGCTCGGGAAAGTTACGCGCATTGCGTTGATCGGCCCACTCGCCAGCGAGAAAATGGACTTGCTCGGGTGCTGGTCGGCCGCGGGGGAGAGCGGTCCCGTCATCGACCTCGAATCAGGCATCAGGGCCAAGCTCGAGGAGTTATCCTTCCAAGGCATCGATCTCGCCGTGGAAAAGGGATGCGACTTCGACAGTGACAAGAAGGACGGGTTTGCAGCTGCGATTGACGTGGCAAGTGCCGCGGACATCATCATCCTTGCCATGGGCGAAAAGCGGGGCATGAGCGGCGAGGCTGAATCGCGCGCCCATTTAAACGTTCCCGGCGTGCAGGAAGACTTGGCCCGCGAGATCAAGGCACTTGGCAAGCCGGTGGTTCTTGTCCTCTTCAACGGTCGACCCTTGGTCATTCCCTGGTTTGCCCAATCATTGGATGCCATCATCGACGCGTGGTTCCCTGGCACGGAAGGTGGAAACGCGATTTCCGACGTGCTGTTCGGGGCCTACAATCCATCCGCGAAGCTCACGACGAGCTTCCCGGCGGCCGAGGGCCAGGTGCCGGTCCACTACGCGCGCACGTCGACGGGCCGCGCTCCCATCGACTGGACCAAGCCCGGCGGATGGAACACCCGTTACCGCGACATCCCCAACGACCCGCTGTTCCCGTTCGGGTTCGGGCTGAGTTACACGGCGTTCACGTACTCGAACGTGGTCCTGGACGCAACGACGATGCAACGTGGTGGGAGCATCGTGGCCCGCGTGACCATCACGAACACGGGCACCGTGGCCGGCGAGGAGATCGTGCAATTATACCTGCGGGATGTGGTCGGGAGCCTTGTTCGCCCATTGAAGGAGCTTAAGGGGTTCCAAAAGATCGCCTTGGCACCACGCCGCTCGAAGGACGTGACGTTCGGGATCACCGAGGACCTGCTCGGCTTCTACAACAACGATGGTGAATGGGTCGTGGAGCCGGGCGATTTCATCGTCCAGATCGGCTCTTCATCCGCCGAGGGAACGTGTGTGACCTTTACCTTGGCCGAGTGAATTTTTCCTTCCATTTCCCTGTTACACCTCTTTCCAGCCATCGGCGAGTTTAACTACCCGCGCGGGAGCTTTTTCGATACGCATCAAATTTTTAGAGGAATTGACACATGCACATGCAAAACGAAACCGCAATCATCACGGGCGGGACCAGCGGCATCGGCAAGCGCATTGCCGAGCACTTCCTGTCGGAAGGATGCAAGGTGGTCATCGGTTCACGTAACCGGGAGCACGTGGAGACCACGGTGAACGGGTTCAAGGAGAGATTCGGCGATCGCATCGCGGGCTTTCCCTGTGATGTCTCGGATTTGGACTCCGTCAAGACCTTCGTCGGTCAGGCTGTCGAGGTGCTTGGTTCTGTTCGCATCTTGATCGCCAACGCGGGCTGGGTCCTCACCTACGGCCCGTTCCAGTACATCCCGCTCGACCAACTCGAGAGGTATGCCAGGAAGACCATCGACACGAATCTCATCGGTATGATCAACACCGTCGCCGCTGTCCTTCCCCACATGCTCCAGCAGAAGTACGGCCGCATCATCACGCTGTCCGGCGGTGGCGCCGATCGTCCCTTGGACAACATGACGTTGTATTCCGCTTCGAAAGGCGGTGTCATTGCGTTTACCAAGTGCCTGGCATTGGAGCTCAAGAACCAGAAACTCGACATCACGATTAACGTGTACAATCCCGGGATGACCAGGACCGGCCTCATGGCCTCCCCGAACCTCGTGCCCGGGTGGCGTGATGAGGCCGATGTTAGTGCCGATGTCGAGCTGGTGCTCAAGTACATCGGGGCTGATATCAATCAAACGACCCGTGCGGTCATCCCCTATGTCTTGCCGTCGAACAAGAAAAACGGGACATCCTTCATAGGGTTTTCCGTGATCAAGCTCATCCGTGGTGTCGGGAAGATGAGATCGGCCATGAAGAAGCGGGCGAAGGAGCAAGCCGAGAAGTAAACCTCGCTTGGCTGAAATGGATAATATTTTTTATGCAATTTTCTTCCAAGCTGGCATATTAATGGCCTATTAATCCGACTTAAATACCCGCCCTTCCATTTGAGTATTGCTTGTGCACCAACACGAGCAGAGAAGGAACACGCTCATCGCTCCTGCGATGGTCGATGAAACACCTCCCGGTGCCTCGCCGGCCATTGCATCGCCCAACCCGAAAGGGATGCGGCGACCCGCGCCCGAAAGGGATGCGGGAACGGTGGCCTCCTTCCCGATACGCAAGGAGATGGCGGCGGTCCGCACCGCCGTGATCGGGACGAAAAGCCCGGCCATCCGGCCTCGATTCGGCTGTCCCGTCGGCCACGTGCGCCACGGACGTGGCTTGCCGCCTAAAAACGGCAGCGCCGACGTGCTCTCGGGCATGGAAGCGTGGCGACTTGCACGACGGGTGGCTACTGAACGATGCGCGCTTCGTGGGGTTCCCACGACCTTCTCTTTCTCCTTCTTCTCCGTCCTTATTACCGAAAAGCGAGTTGTCAAGCATGTTTCTCATTATCTGGTGAGCAAGAGTGATTTGCAATGATCGGGAAAAAACACATCTTAGGTTCCAACATGATAACACAAATCGGCATCGTCGTGAAGGACATCGAAAAGAGTGCCGGGGACTATGCCAAGTTTTTCGGCGTGGGCAAACCATCGATCCAACTCACGGATCCGGTGGAGAAGACCCATGCCGAGTACCGCGGTGAGCCAACGACCGCGCAGGCCAAGCTCGCCTTCTTCAAGTTCAAGAACATCACGGTCGAGCTCATTGAGCCGGTCGGAGGGCCTTCAACGTGGCAGGAATTCTTGGACAACAAGGGCGAGGGCGTGCACCACATCGCGTTCAACGTCAAGGAAAGCAAGGAAAAGATCGATGCGATGGCCAGCCAAGGAATGCCCTTGGTCCAGGCGGGCGATTTCGGCGGAGGTGGTCGATACTCCTACGTCGATGCCACGGATGCCCTCAAGGTGATCATCGAGTTGTTGGGTCGTCAATCCTAGAAATATCGTGAAATTACGGCTCGATTTCTTTTTTCTCCACTTCCTGGACCAAGCCGCATCGCGTGCAGATATGCGTTGCGCCGGTCGTTCGCAGGAGCTCCCCGTCGCACTCGCGGCACCTGTCCTTGGAAAGTTCCAGGTTATGCGCGGCGGCGTTGGCCCGATTAGCCTGGCGCGAGGATCGTGTCATGGATTGCACCTGCGTTTCAACGTGATAAAATAATGATGCCTTCGCGAAGCTGGATCTCGCCGTGGGCGTTCACCTGCTGGGCACTGCTCCCGCGCAGCTTCGTGACGAGGATCTGTTCAGCGTTCAGGCCGATATTTTCTGCCATCTCGCAGAAGATGCGATCCACCTCCACGTGCACGCCCGAGAAGCGGCAATTTCCAACGACTATCGCGGCCTTCCCGCCCGGTTTCAGCACGCGCTGGAACTCCTTGAAACACCAGGTCATATCCGAGAAGTAGCCAGAAATCATGGCAGGCAACTGGGGATTGTTCAGTCTCGTGTGAGTGATCTGCTCGTGCGTCTCGGTGAAGATGGGGGAACATGGATCAACTGGTGGAAACCCGGTTGCCTCGACGTGCGATTTCAGCGTGTCTTTACGCAACTGCTTGAGTTTCTCGTCATCGAGCAGGAGCATCTCCAGTTCCAGCGCATACATGCGCGTGTAATCGTATCGATTCAAGTATGGCGGGGACGTGATGATGTAGTCACACGAGTCTGCCTCGAACCCGAGGTTCCTAGAATCGGCCAGAATTGTCACGGTATCCGATCTTGAAGGCCGGAATTCCTCGCAGCTTGCTACATCGCTGATCATGTCCGTGATCTTCTTGAGCAATGCAGGCCGCAACTCTTCGATCGGCCGCTTCGGGCCGGGCGGCTCGAATCGCAGGAACCCTCCATCTTTTCTTGCAGATGTGAACTGGTCGACGATTGATAGCAGGGCGAGCTCCATGAACTCTGCATTCGTACTTGATTGGAATAGTTCCCAATAAAATTGGATTTGCTCAAGTTCCTCGCGGGTGAAGCATTTCTGGAGATAATACGTCGCGGGCAGCTTGGCCGGTGCGTGGAAAGGTCGTTCAAATACCTCGTACTTGGAAGCCTCCAAGTCTTCGATGTCATAGTCCCCCGCCTTCACTCGTGTCACGAACACGCAGTATGGCGAGATATCCGAGTTCCAGCTAGTGATGCCCCGTTCCTTGCACGCCACCGCAGTCGTGCCAATGCCGCAGAACGGATCCAGGACGATGTCATGGCTTCTCACGTTAAACGATTCGAGAAGGTGGAAGACCAGTGGCGAGGAGAAACTGGGCTTGTAATAGACCCAGTTGTAAACCGGCTTGTTCTTGTCCGGCGACGATGCCACGAGTCGGTCCAAGTCAAGCGCCGGGACCATGATGTCCGCGTATTTCTGGTCCCGGTCGATCTGGACCTCGCCGTACAGGGAGCTGTTGAATTTCATGCTATCCCCCGTTCAGGATCACGATACTTTCTCGCACGGGCGCCCGGCCATAGGTTTTCATCTGCTGGGGGCTGTTGCCCTTGTACCGGGTGATCAGGATTTCCTCGATGGAAAACCCCCTCGCCTCGGCTATGTCCGCGAATATGCAATCCGTGGGAATCATCACGCCGGCCCATCTCACGTTTCCCAACACGAATGCGAGCTTCGTGCCCTCGTGAACGATGTTTCTGATCGCGTGCATGAAACGATCGAGATCGGCATAATAGCCCTTGATCATGTCCATCGTCTTGGCGTTGTTCATTGTTCTGCCATCGAGTTGGTTCAGGAACGGTTCCAAGCACGGCACGTCCACGTCTTGGACATCAGGCGAGCCTTTCGCCTCGACGTGGCTTCGAAAGGTGCGAAACGTGAGATCGCGATATTCCTTGAAATTCGAAACGAAATCAAGGAAGAACAGCTCCAGCTTGTGCTGGGCTATGTAGTTGTTGCGGTTGAGATATGGTGGCGACGTGATGACGAAATCGACTGGTGTATCGATAAGGTGATCGATCTCGCGAGCATCGCCCACGAGAAATTGCATCGTGTCCTCCTTACTTCCTTGGTACCTGGTATGCTGGATGTCGGCGATCATCAGGGCGAGCTGCTCTAAAAAAAGCGACTTCACGTCGATGCTATCAAAATCCACCTTGATGCCAAGGTGCTTGACGCCGGGATTGTCGATATTGATAAAACGGTAGTGGGAGCCGTGCTTGCGGATGTAGCTGGCTCGCTCGAGAATCGATAGCAACGCGAGTAGGCAAAAGTCGCGGGTGGCTTGGTCCTCGATGGTTTCTATTTCCGCCTTGAGGCTCAGGAGGGCATTGTATCTCTCCTTCGAGAACGCCCGCTGCAGGAACTCGTATTGCGATTCGGGGAACTCCGCCGACGAGACATCGACGGTGCGCAACCGTTTCTCGGCCTTCTCGATGGCATCAAGATCGAACCGGGTGCACTTCGTCCTGGCGATGAAGACAGCCAAGGGCGAGATATCGATGTTGAGAGACGACACACCGCGTGACTTGCACTCGACTGCCGTCGTGCCGACCCCGCAAAACGGGTCGAGAACGAGGGTGCCTGCCTCGACCCTGAACCGGGCGAATATATCATCGACGAGCTTGGAGGAAAATCCTTGGGGATAACTAAACCAGCGATGCACCGGTGCATGCTTGTTGGGCGCGAACGTCACCGTGTCCGAGAAGGATTCGTCGATGCGGAACCTCGAGGCGTATTTTGCTTCGATTACCTGCAGAGGTTCACTTGCCCCAATCATTGCGGTTCACATCTCCCTTCTTATATTTGTGTCGAGACTGATTTCGACGTTTTCGTAAACCTTGTCAATATTTTTCTGGATATCCAAGGTTAGCTCTATCGCATGTACGATTTTGGTGAATTCGACTATTTCTTGCTCGTGCAAGCCCCGGGTCAAGCGTTTTTCCCGCGGGGTCTGGCTGAACCTGCGTTCCCGCAACCAGTTTCGCAGTTGCTGAATGTTTCCCAATTCAAATGCCCACGTCCCGGGAGACACATTCCCGATCCAAAACGTGGATTCCTTGTCGATGTCCTTCTTGTGAATGTTGTCGAAGTAGATACGCTGCTCGCGCTCGTCGTACACCGGCTCGAGCACGCGACGGTCTACGATCGCCGACATCGGCCACTCGCCGGGTTCATGAGCTGCTGGTTCGTGCAAAAGGTGAATCTCGGCCAGGACTTTGCCGAGACATGCCATCTGGATGAATGTTTCCAGGTCCGAGGTGAACGGGATCCTCGGGAAGTCATCTTGCAGGAACCGGGCGTATTTCTCTCGGAAAGTCTGGCTCCAAGTGATACCGTAGATGTAATAAAAGATATCCTCGTCGGTGATCTCGTTTCTGAGCTGGAGAACCTGTCGAACCTTCAAATTGATATTAGAATCGGCAGCGGGTAGGGGTGCATCGTAATCAATGGCCGCCTCGGAAAGGTTCACCTTCATCGGAAAAGCATAGGCATGGAGCCCACGGGATCCTTCCAAGCATTTGTTATCGAACACGGTGTCGGTGATGAACGTGTTCGAATATGGCTTTTCATCGAACACCTGCCGGTGAACGACGAGGCTGACGTTATCTTGCCCCGGCAGCAGGTATTGCATCACCTCGTACCGGTCCCTGGCCATGAACCCGTGGCGGTAAACAATGTACCGCTTATCGAAGCCGCGCCACGTCCACGGGATGATGCTCCCGAGCGCGGCATCCAAGCTATTCCGTTCCCGTGCCCTTTCGAAATCGACGGATGCCGAAGCCTGCTCGAGTGTTCCGGCATAAAAGGCTTCGACCCGGCTGGTAAGAGCCTCCCTGTCGACGTCACTCACGAAATAATCCGCGCCGGTCACGATGCCTTGGATGTGCTTGGAGAAGATATCGGGCAGGTAGACAAATTCTTTCAGATAGGCGAGCTGGGCTTGGTCCAAAGCGTGCGAACCGGCGAATTCATTGTCCAGCGTTTCCCCGACCTGCACGAACGGGAGGTTTTCCAGGCCCATTTCAAGGAACGCGAGTTTTTCCTGGCGCAGGCCCCATTTTTCGACGTAATTCACTTTGCAAGGGCCTGAAGCGTGCCGGTCCGCGGGATACCGCACCATGAAGCTGATGCACACGCTCACCGTAATGTCGAAGACATTCTCGTCCACGTCGATGCCCGCGTCGAGGACACGCCGGGGGAGCCTCTCCCGCCCCTGCTCGCCGTGCAGGTCGACGATCCAGATCTCGTCAAAGGCGGTTTTCAGCACCTGCCGCATCCCCCGCTTCGTGATGCCGTCCAAGAACGAGTTGTTTGTGATGAAGGCGATGATACCCCCTTGATAGCGCTGCTCGACCTTGTATTGAGCAAACCTGATGAACCGGATGTAATCGTCGTGGGAGGACTTCAGGCCCGTGATGCGCTTCATGCCTGGCCGTTGTAAAACTTTTTCCGCGAAATACTCGTCGACGAGCGCGTTGATGCCCGCCGAATCATCCTTCCCCGCCACGTTGTAAGGCGGGTTTCCAATGACGACGAGGATGTCATCTTCATCGAAAATTTCTCCCGTATCATCGCCATCGCATTCCGTGAACGCGTTGATGAGGCGGGCCCGGGGTAGGTCCGTCCGGAGATCAAGCGAAGCCCCTAGATCGCGCGCAACCGCGGCCGCGTGCGCCAGCCCAAGCAGGTGCATGGACGGGAGGATCTCCGTGGTGTGCAACTTGGGGAGAAACACATCGTGGTACCATCGATCAAAATCTGGCACCTTTTCGGCCGCGCGCAGCATCAGGCCGCAAGCAAATTCCATGGTCCCGCTTGCAGGGTCGAGATAGCTCACGCCTTGGCTGTCGATTCCCGATGACAGGCCGAACGCGTTTTTTAGTATCTGGTCGACCCCCTTAACCATGAAATCCACCACGGGTGGTGGCGTGAACACCACGCCCCTGCGATGCTTGGTGGATGGATTGTTTTGCTGAATGATGCACGTGCCGAGTATGCTGAACAGGGCATCGATGTCCACCCCAGCCTCAATCGCCTCCCCGCAAGATTGCAGGAACGCCTCCAAGGCCTTTACTGTCCACTCCTCTTGATTCAGGGGGACGTCGGCAAGGAGTCGCGTGTAGGTTGCGGGTACACCGCTAGTGGCTCGTTTCATCATTGAGCCCCTGCCCTGCCAGCGGTGGTTCGTTCGATCAGCACTAAGTTGTCGTCGTTCCCGCGGGCACGCCTGCGGTCGACAATCCGTTGATACTCGGCCCGGATCTCGTCCAGCTTGTCGGCAAGGCCGATCGCACCCAGCACGGCCTCGTTCAGGTCCCGCCGCAGCATCAGGTACCGTTCCCTGTTGACCCTTTCATCCTCCGTGGCATTACTCGGTATTTCGAAAACCGTGCCGCTTGTCTTTCTCGGGACGAGCCACCGTTCCTCGGCCGCGAGTCGGTCAAATGCGTCCTGTATCTTGAGCAATGCATTCGTTTCCAAGGACCGGGGGTCGATGACCTTCATAGCCGCTGCCTCGTAGACCATGCAGCTCGCCCGGTCCATGGCTTGGCCGGCGTAGATGCGCCCAGAGAACTCGTAGAAGATCGCCGTTATGTCCGAGTTGAGAATCCCAGCCAAGACCTTTTCCCGGTCAACGCGCGGGTCCGGCACTGGCCATTCCTTCACCAGCACGCGATAGACGCGCTTATCCAGCGCCACCTCGGGCGAGATGACGGGGCAGATGAACTTCGTCCAGCAAGTCTCCGGGAAAGCGATGCCGCCGCGCGGGATGGCGCCGAGGTCGAACCACGTCATTCTCGCGGCGCACGTGGGGTTATTTGCGGGGGGTATGGTATCCCATTTTCCCTGCACTTCCCTTGCAACGAAATCGGTTATGAACTCGTCCACGCGGCCATGGACATCGAGCACGTGCCAGTCCGTGTCACCTGACTCAACGGTGAGATAATCGCCTTGGCCGATCGCTTTCAGGAGCGGCCTGAAGTAGGCCGAAATCCCGGGATATGTTTCTTCGAGGCGTGCCAGCTCGCCCGTTCGCTTGTAGAAGAACCGGTTGGCCCCGCTGGTGATCCCGCGCTTTATGCTAGCGAGCTCCGACAGCTCGATGAACTCGGGATGCGCCCGGAGTTCTGCATACACCGACGGGGCAAACAAGAACGTACTCCACTTGGTAGTCCCGCCGAGACACTTTTGGTTCACGATGACCATGGAAAAAGCTTCGGTCTGGATCTTCTCATCCACACCGGGATCTTCCTTGAGAATTCCAAGGATATCATCAATCTCAAGGGGTTGCTTGATCCTGAGAAACCTTACCGGGTTGATGTTCCTGACTCCTGAGCGCGGCTCCTTCTCCAAGATGGTGATGACCGTGCCGACCAGCGCATCTCCAAAGATGTTCCGGTCGAAACCGATGACGGTATGGATGCGGAAATGATCCAGCATGAAGTGCTGCAGGCCAGTACCGTAGCCCGTGTCTAGATAACGCTCGGACGTGAGAAAGCCCATGCCTCCCCCGTCCACAAGCCACCGGGCCGAGTTCGTGAAAAAGTACACGTAAAGATCGGAAATCTCGCTGATCTCTGGGGATCGTCCTTCCAAGTGGGCCCGGACCTTATTCTTGTTTATGATATGTTCCTGCCGGATGTAGGGTGGGTTCCCAATGATAACGTCGACGGGTCGAGGGTCCAAGTCGAAAAAATCGGCAGTCTTGACTTCAACCGCATCATCATCGGCAAAACGTTCCCTGCATTCGTTCGTAGCACTCTCACGGATCTCGATGCCAAGTAACCGAGTCCCACACGCTCCCAAACCCGCGAGCCGGTCCTTGGCTGAAGCCAAGAACGCGCCGTTGCCGCAAGACGGGTCGAGCACGGTGCCAACCGGGTATGGGATGACGAGGGCCGAGATGAGGTCGCATATCATCGGCGGGGTGTAATATTGGCCCGTGGCGCGTTTTTCTTGCACGGGATCGGTCTCTCTGCCACTCGCGGGGCTTGATCTTGGTTTTGCCAATGACACACCTGTGTGAGTTTTCACGCACAGAAAGAAAAAATTAACACAATCGACAAACCGGGTACATTGATAGCTTTGGCACAGTTAAATGTGGCCCAACCGCTAATAACTGGCTATGATTTCAAGAAACCGCTCCTCGTTCGGTTATATTTTTGGTTGCGGATGCATATCAGACTCTACATCTTGCTATTTGTGGTTTCTAGCATATCGTCCCTGATCAGCCTGCTCCCGCCGTTAATTCTCGAGGGCGCCATTAATAACGATATTGAGCCTGCCTTGGCTGGAAAACTTCCGATCTCGGTCGCGTCGTCCGCCATCCTGTTCCTGTGTTTCTTGATCGTGCTGTACGGCGCTGCCATGGGCCTCATTGGCTTCTTGTCAACCTATATCAGCCAATACCTCGGCCAAAAACTCGTCATGGACATGCGGATCACCATTTACCAGCACATGAACCAGCTCTCGTTCTCCTACTTCGATAAAACGCGCTCGGGCGACCTCCTTGCCAGGGTGATCAGCGACACGACCCAATTGCAGACATACATGACCATGGGCCTCGTGAACCTCGTGACGAATTTGGTGACGCTCGTCGGCGTCATTACCATCCTTTTCAGTTGGAGCATCGTCATCGGGCTGATCTTCTTGGCCGACATTCCTTTCATTCTGTACGGCATGTTCTATTTTGCCAAGAAGGTGGCACCTGCAAATGCGACCATGAGACGGGCCAATGGCGTGATCTCCGCTTCCATTCAGGATTGCTTGAACGGGATCCGCGAGGTGAAACTCTACGGTCGCGAGGAGTTCATGCTCAAAGTGTTTGACACGTGGAACAACACGTATTACGATTCGGTGATAGAATCAAACAAGCTCCAAGCCTTTTGGTTGCCATACGTGCCATTCATCGTTTCAGCGAGCAGCTGTATCGTGATGATGTTCGGCGGCGTCCAGATTGCGAATGGGCAATTCTCGCTCGGGTTCCTTGTGGCGGCGATCACCTATTTTACGCAGCTCGTGGGTCCAATGCGAATGGTTTCGCGATTTCTCGGCATTCATACTACCGCGAAGGCCGCCGCGGCGCGTATCTTCGAGGTGATCGACACCACCCCCACGATCGTCGATCAGCCCGGGGCCGTGCCCTTGGAAGTCACCGAGGGCAGGGTGGAGTTCCGGGACGTATGGTTCCATTACGGGGAAGACGGGCCCGATGTCCTGAAGGGGATCAACCTCTCCATCGAGCCAGGTAAAATCGTGGCCTTCGTGGGCCCTTCTGGGGTTGGCAAGACCACGATGTTGCACCTGCTCCCGAGATTTTACGATGTCTCGGAGGGAGCCGTGCTCATCGATGGCCAAGACGTCCGTTCGTTCACGGTAGATTCGCTTCGGAGACAGGTCGGCATCGTGATGCAAGACACGTTCCTGTTCGATGGCACCATCGAGGACAACATCGCTTACGGCAATCCGAAGGCCTCCAAGGCAGAGATCCGGGAAGCTGCTCGGGTTTCGAAGCTTGACACGTTCATCAACACCTTGCCCTCGAAATACAAGGCCTTCATCGGCGAGCGCGGCGTGTTCCTATCTGGCGGCCAAGCCCAGCGCCTGTCCCTCGCGAGGGTCCTGCTCACCGATCCAAAAATCCTGATCTTGGACGAGCCAACCGCAAACGTTGATGCCATCACCGATCAGGAAATCATGGAAGCGGTCCAAGCGACCATGGCGGGACGGACGACGCTCGTCATCGCCCACCGGTTGTGGACCATCCGGAACGCTAATGAGATCGTGGTGCTCAAGGACGGCCGCATCGAGGCCACGGGAACGCATGACGAGCTCTGGGCGAAATCGCGCTTCTACCGCGAATTCTTCGCGTCGCAGATCCACGAACGCGAGGAAAATGAAATAATCGAGACGGTGCAGGATCCATGATAGGTGGAGGATTAGCCGGTCCCGGCGGGATGGGTCGTCCCGGCGGCGGAGGTGGCATGGGTCCTGGCTACCAGCGGCGCCTCCGGGAAGAGCGAAAGCACGCCAGCATCCGTGACATCAAGCTCGAAGATCTTCGTTTTATCTTTCCGCTCCTAAGGAAACAAGCAGGATACATCGTTCTCGCCGTCGTGCTGACCGTGTTCGCGGCCGGTATAAGCATCCTGACGCCGTACCTAATCAAGATCCTGCTGGATAACTACATCACGGCTGGTTACTCTCAAGGCCTCACCACGGAGATCTTTAATGGTATCATTTCACTTTCTTTTCTCCTCATGGCCTCCTACGGGGCCAACTGGATCGTGTCCTATGGGCAAACACGGGTCACGATTCGCGTGGCCCAGAGCGTCATCCGCGACCTCCGCCGCGTCATTTACAAACAAATCCTGTTCCTGTCCTTGCGATTCAACAATGAGCGAAAGAAGGGCGAGCTGCTGTCGCTGGTCATCAACGATGTCGATGTCCTTTCGGATGCTTTTTCCTCGGGGATTATCAACGTTTTCAGCGACATCATCTCGATCGTGGGTGTGCTCGCCGTTATGATACTCATCGACGTGTTTCTGACTGCGCTTTCGCTTGTCATCATACCCATCCTCATTGGCGGCATCTGGTTCCTTCGAAAGCGGATCAGCGCAGCATACGTCGAGGTCCGGCGGAAAATCGCCGTGCTCAATGCCAACGTCGAGGAGAACCTCGCCGGCATCCGCGTGGTCAAGGCGTTGAACGTTGAATCTAGGAAAAACCGTGATTTTACTGATCTCAGCCAGATTAACTTCCAAGCGAACATGAAAGCAACCGTTCTGTTCGGCATCCTGTCCTCGTTGATTGCCATCAACAGCTTCATTGCCTTCGCGCTGGTCATCGGCCTTGGTGGTCATCAGTTACTGTTCGGTACGATAACTTTGGGCGATTTGGTTGCCTTCTTTCAATACTTGCTCACGTTCCTGCGGCCGGTGCAGGACTTGGTGTCCACATATGGCACGTTCCAAGAAGCGGCCGCGGCCCTTCAGCACATTTCCGAGTACATGCGATTTCCCATCGATGTGCCCGAACCAACACCCGAGAAGGTGCGCCACCTGCCGTCGCCCGTACAGGGTAAGATCGAGCTAAGGGACATCTCCTTCAGCTACACGGAGGAGCCGTTCATCGAGCATATGAATTTAACCATCCAACCGGGCGAGAAGATCGGCATCGTCGGGGAGACCGGCGCGGGCAAGACGACGACAATCAATCTCATAACCAGACTTTACGACGTGACCGCTGGATCCGTATGTATCGACGGCATCGACGTGCGATCCTTGAAGAGCCAGGAACTTCGTAGCTGCTTCTCCATGGTCTCGCAAAATGCCGTGATCTTCTCCGATAACGTAAAAAATAACATTCGTTTTGGTCGACCGAGCGCAACGGATGATGAGGTGATCGAGGCGGCCAAGCTTGCCAACGCGCACGCCTTCATCGAAAAAATGCCCTACGGTTACGATTCGATGCTTGGCGATCGAGGGTCAAATGTATCCGGCGGCCAGAAGCAGCTGATCGCCTATGCCCGCCTGATCCTGGCCAAGCCACGCATCGCCATCCTCGATGAAGCGACTTCCAACATCGACAGCTACACCGAGGACCTGATCCAGCGTAACATGCGCAACGTGCTGTCGAATTGCACGACGATCATAATCGCGCACCGGTTTGCCACGTTGAAGGCCGTGGACCGGCTCATCCTCATCGAGAACGGGAACATTACCGACGAGGGCACGCACGACGAGCTCTACGAGCGAAACGAGTTCTACCAGAAGCTATACGACACGCAATATTCGAAGTTTTAAACCTTCTTTTTTAAATCGTAAAAGTCCCAGATTTCGCAAATTGCAAATCTACTCTTCCTCAGGGACGTGAACTGAATGTTCCCATTGTAGGGACGATCGTGTTTCCGTGCCCCGCATCATCGCCGAGAGCGATCCCGCGTAGCACAGGATGGCCGAGAGCATGAGCGATGCCAGAAATCCGTGCATGAAGAGGTGCTGGACGCTAATCGTGACGGTCACACCTATTGCCTGTTCCAGGATGGGATTCAAGATCGCCGCGGGGATGAACAAACCAACGACCGTGCTCAGCACCGCCACGGACATCGATTGGCCCATGACCCGCATGGTGGCAAGCGTGCCCGATGCGATACCGAGGTCCTTCCTATCGACGGAGCCCATGATGGCTGATTGGTTCGGGCTGCTAAACAGGCCCGATCCGGTACCGAGGATCGCTTGGCTGACGAGGATAAACTGCACGGGCAGGGCCATGAGCACGAAAGCCAGGAAGAGGATGGCCGACCCGATGATCAACATGCCGGCCGAGCTCAGGGCCCGCGTCCCGATCCGGTCCGACAAGCGTCCGCTAAACGGTGAGATGATCGCCATTGCGATGGGCGACGGCGCGATAATCAGGCCGGTGACGAGCGGGGAGTAGCCCAAGATCGTTTGCAGGTAAATCGACAGGAGAAACGTCACCCCGTTCAACGCACAATAGTTCAGTAAAGCCGTGATGTTTGCCCACGCGAACAAGCGGTTGCGTCGGAACAGCGATAGGTTGATCATGGGCCGCGGGGCCCTCGTCTCGACAAAAATAAACACGCAGCAGCAGGCGGCCGAGGCGACCAAGAGGCCGAGCACGACCACGGAACCCCACCCGATCGCGTAGCCAAGCGAAAGGCCGAGGAGAAGGCTCGCCAGGAACGCACCGAAGAAGAGCATCCCTTTTTGATCGAACTTCACGTTCACGTCATCGGGGACCCGCTTTTGGATATCCTTCGCCGCGAAATACGAGATCGCAACGCCGATGGGAAGGTTGATGTAAAAAATGCTCCGCCAATCAAGAAATTGCACGAGCACACCACCCAGGACTGGCCCGGCGACCAACCCGAGATAAATCGCTGCGACGTTGATGCCCAGCGCCCTCCCGCGTTCCCGGGGCGGGAACTCTGCCGTGATCATGGCCGTGGATTCCGCTGCCACCAAGGATGCCCCGATGCCTTGGATGCCGCGAAACACGACAAGCATCGTTCCTGAAGTGGAAAGCGAGTCTAACAAACTTGAAATAGTGAATATCGCTATTCCCCAGAGAAATAACAGCTTCCTTCCATGCAAATCCCCGAGCCGTCCGAAACCGACGAGCGTGATTGCCATTGCCAGCAAGTAGATGATAGGCACCCACTGGATCTGGTCGAACGAGACGCCAAGCTCTATTGCTATCCTGGGCAGAGCGATGGTCACGATGCTACCATCAAGGGAAGACATGAACGAACCTATTGCTAAAATCGAGAGGAGGCGCCACTTGTAAACTGGTTCCATGAGCATCACGCCGCGGACTTCAGATGGCCTACGAAACGCTACCGGATTCAAAGATATTTCCCGAGCCGAGGGCACGCAAGTCCCATCGCTTGACTTTCATTGCATAAGTAGGATTTTTTGGATTCACTGGACGGGCTGGAAATCCTTAACATGACTCACGTTATCTTGTTCGAGAGCGAGATTATTGGGACAAAGTACAGAACACGGTCCTGGCAAATTATATCTTTCAATGGGAGGAACCGGAAGAACCGGAGCCGGATTCGGAAACATCCGCGATCGTCTTGAGCCCTTTCGAGTTCTGTAATCACTCGCATTATCCAAACGTGACATACGATCTCGACTATGAAACCAAGACGATCTCATTCACGAGTATCCGTGACATTCAACCGGGGGAGGAGATGCTGATAGAATACAACAAACCCGAGAATATTTGGTTCGATGTCGAGGAATAGAAAGCAATTACTCAGCCTCAAAGGTTCACGTGAAAAGCAGAATTGGTTGCTGGAACATCGATCCAAATTGATCCCGTATCGAGAGATGTAAACGCGATCACTCGCTTGCGAACTCGACCGGCACCATGCCTCGGTTTGTCGCGTGCAGGTAGATGAGGGCAGTCACGAAGGCGTCTTCGAGACAATACATGAATAGGTCCTGGTCCTTCCCGCAAATCTTGCACTCGCGGGCGCGGTAGCCGTCGGACAGGGCCCATATGCAGAGCTTCGCCTGCTTCGGGAAGAGAAACGCCACGTCCTTCTTTGATATGCCGGCAGGCGCGAGGGTCTTGCTGTGCTTGAGGAAGGGGCAGCCAGTCCGCTTGAAATCAATCAGCGACTCGAACTCGCCGAGGCTCGCCTTGTTGAATTCCGGCCCCATCTCCTCCTTCATGATGCGTTCCAGGAGCAATTGCGTGTTCACGCTGTCGTGTTCCGAATTCGACGTGATTTCTCGCTCCTTGGCGTTGAACCCGTGCGTGCACACGACCGGATTGCCCTTGAACGTCCTGAGCCACGCATTCCCGCGCTTGGTCATGCGCGCGGTCTCCTCGGCGCTCGGTGGCCGCTGAAGCGAGTCGAGGAAGACCTGCACGTTGAGATCTGGCGCGATCGCCACGCCGAGTATGCACGCCATCTCGTTGTGGAACTCTTCCGTGTCGAAAGCCACGACGATCCGGTTGTCCCTTGCGAAGTACGTGTTAACCTCGTCCAGGTATGTGTTTACGTGGTCCGAGATGATATCATCGTATCGAACGACGAGGTCGTCGTGCACGCGATCCGGGATTCGATAGTGGATAGTCCCTCGCTTTTCTTTAGCCTCAGTCGTCACGTCTTTGAAGATGCTGTTGACCTCGGCCTTTTCTGCCTGCCACGCTTCTTTCAACTGTTCAGCATCCATCGTGGACCACTGCTCTCGTCGTGCTGAGGTCAAGCACATTGAATGAACCTTGCACCAAATAATTCACGATTTGCTGATCGCGTTAGGATTGCGATGATGCTGATCTTGCCCGGCTGTAAATTTTCACGGATGCTTCTTGGGTATTATATCCAAACGAGAGAACCCCATGTCTCAGGAACCATTCAAATGCCCGCAATGCGGGAGAAGATCGCTGTCAATGCCGAATTTTCGCAAGGAGCGGGAACAAGGACACGTGACCGTGAGTTGCTCCGCGTGCGGCCTGTCGATCTCCGTGCACGCCGACGACGATAGCGAAAAGCTCGATATTTTTGGCGATTTTCTCGACATCTACAACGATCAGATCAAGGCCATCAAGGAGAAAAAAGTAGAACCCGATGCCCGGTACGAGTATAATACTTGGGACCCGCCAGCCTCCACGACGTTGTTTTGCAAGATGGCAGGGGTTCCCTACCAAGCCCTGCGATCCCGCATGGCCAGCGGGCAGGGGCCCGACGAGGTCACGGCGATCAGGACAAGATTGGACACGCACCGGTACAAGTGCAAGATCTGCGTGCATTACGGGGTCGATTCGGCCTTTTGCCAGCTAAAGAAAAAAACCGCTAATCCCGAGGCCATTTGCAAGGGATTCGAACCCGACCTCGAAGTTCCGCTGGACTCGTGATTTCCCTATTCAATCGAGCAACGGTCCACTATTTTGCATTTCTTCTTGTTAAAACTCCGGTCTTAAATGTTGGACCTTCCAATCAAAACAGGAGCGGGTGCTGAAACGAGGTTCCCGCGAACGCGGTTCAACGCACGATAAAATGGTGGGAAAAAACATGGAGATCACTGTCTTGGGAGGGGCTGGCGAGATCGGGGGAAACAAGATCCTCGTTGAGCACGATGGCACGAGGATCCTGCTCGATTTCGGTATGAGCTTCAAGACAAATGGGAAGTATTTTAAAAACTTCGTGAAGGCCCGAAAATCCGCCGGCCTGGCAGACTTTTTTGAGATGGGTCTTCTCCCGCGTATGGCAGGTATCTATCGAAATGACTATTTGGAGCATACGGGGCTGCCGGCCGAGGAGAAAAATCTCGATGCGGTCTTCATATCGCACGCGCATGGCGACCACGCCGATTTCGTCCATTTCCTACGGGCCGACATCCCGATCTACGGGTCCAAAGAGACAAAAGCCCTGTTCGAGGCCTTTGAACTGATGGACAGGGACGGCTTTAACGACTATCTCTCCACCGTGGACACCTACACGTTCAGGGCCTCAAAATCATCGAAAAAAGATGATGCTGGCTTGGTTCGGGTGAAGAGTGACGATGAGGATTACACTCACGAGCGTCCTTTCGAGGTGCTCGTGCCCGGCACGCCCGTCAAAGTCGAAGGCATCGAGGTCACGCCGATGGCCGTGGATCACTCCCTCCCTGGCTCCCTTGCGTTCATTCTCAAGGCAGATGATAAAACGGTCGTGTACACGGGCGACTTGCGATTTCACGGCCTCAACGGGGCGTTGACGAACGATTTTGTCGATGCTGCCAAGGCAAGCGCGCCTGATTGCTTGATCTGCGAGGGAACGCACATCGACAGCGATGAAGGAGATAGCGAGGCCGATGTGGAGAAGGAGATCGAATCCACCATAAAAAAAACGAAGGGTTTGGTCCTTGTCGAATATGCATACAAGGACCTGGACCGCGTGCAGAGTATTCTCGCCGCGGCCAAAGCATCAGGGCGCGAATTTGTCATAGGCACAAAACTGGCGCAGGTTCTCGAAACCCTCGGGGATGCAAGCCCCATCTCTTTAGATGATGTGAAAATCCTTCTGGAGAAGAAAAGTTGGGGCTTGATCGATTCGACGACCGCTCCCCAGAAACAAATCGATCAGGATTACACCGGCTGGGAACGGGTGTATGTATCACATCCCAGCAAGATTACCGCGGCCCAGATCGCTGCCAATCCCAAGCGATATGCCGTGAGCTTGACCGAATGGAACATCCAACAACTCGTCGACATGCATCCCCCGGAGGGCACCACTTGGATAAAATCGACCACGGAGCCTTTTTCCGACGAGATGGAATTGGACGAAGCACGAAAACAGAATTGGCTTGCCCATTTTGGCATAGAGCAAGTCCAAACTCATGCGTCCGGGCATGCTTCTGCGGGCGAGCTGTTCGAGATGATCGAGACCATCTCGCCCAAGATGCTCATACCGGTGCACACGGAGCATCCCGAGCTGTTCGAGTCCCATTTTGCCTCTAGTGGCATCACGGTGGTCGTTCCAAGCCCGGCGGGCGAGAAAATTGACGTGTGATTGGGGTTAACGAATTTTTTCTTTCGGCAGTGCTTGCTCGGTTCGGGCGCTTTGTTAGTCTGATTTTTCCTTTTTTATCGAAGCCTTCTATGTTATGTAATGGAGATGCATGCCCGCGCAGCCCATCGATTATTCGTTCAGGTCGAGGATTTCCCAAGCGGAGATCCCGTCTACGACTTATATGACGCACGGGCTCTATTCCTATCCCGCAAAGTTCATCCCGCACGTGCCGTACTATGTCATCAGCAAGTACGGGACCCGCGAGAATATGGTCGTGCTCGATCCGTTTGCAGGGTCAGCCACGACCGCTGTCGAGGCCCTGCGGCTCGGCCACAACTGCATTGTCATGGATAACAACCCGATCGTCGAGTTTCTCTCGTTTGTGAAGACCATGCCCCTCGATTTCGAGATCGAGAGCATCGATTTAGATCGGCTCTTGCCAAGGATCAAGGCCTGGGACCAGCCGTTCGTTCCCGCGTGGACCAACATCGACCACTGGATCGAGCCCGAGTTTAAGCCGGTCATTGAACAACTCTGGGGCTATCTCAACGCGAATCCGGATGGCCTCGGCACGCGTTGTCTTGCCCTGCTCAAGGTTGCTGCGCTTTACGTTACCGATTACTTTTCAAACGGGGCGCTGGACATTCCCAAGCTCTTCAGGTCCAAGAGCCGTATGAAGCAAATCGAAGCGCTCAAGATCAAGTACAAAGCCAAGCCGGACCTGCCCTTCACCATGCTCGTTGACAAGTTCACGAAATATCATGGCATGGTGAAAGAGTTCAACCAACACGTGCAAAAGAAGGGCATTTCTGTTTCCCATCTTGACCGGGCAGCGATTGACACGCTCGACCCCTCGACATTTGCAGATCACGAGCGGTTCGTGCTCGGCATCGGAGGAATCGACTCGATCCGGTTCAAATTTCCCCAGTGCCTCAGGGAAACGGTGGATATCATCGTCACGTCCCCTCCATATGTCTATGCCCAGGAATACATCCGATCTTCGAAAGCCCACCTCTATTGGCTTGATGCCATCGACGATACCAAGGCCACGGACCTGGTGAAGACGGAAATTGGGCACCGGAAAGATTTGGATCTTTCCAAGATATTAAGGAAGATCGGATACCTTCCCGCATTCAGGTCGGCGTTCGACACGTTGATCGAGAAAGAATGTGATCGATACGGAAAAAACGGTAAATATACGCCCCAGATCGCGAATTACTTCTCGGACATGTACCAGATCATCACGAGCATGAAAATTTTGCTGAAACCCGGCGGCGTGTTCGGCTTATTCGTCGGCAACCCGACCGTGCTTGGCATCCAAGTGAATTGCAGCGACATCTTCCGCGAGTTTTTCGAAGACCTGGGGTACAAGGTACTAGAATATGGCTACGATCCCATCGTGAGCCGGCAACTTCTCAAGGGCAGAAAAAATGATTCTCCTGATGGCATGTCCTGCGAGTGGCTGCTTGTCGCACAAAAAAGCTAACAACACGCGGTCTCGTAAGCATCATAGTACCGATTCACATTGCGGGCCTTCCCGGAGATTTTCGACGAAAATCCGGACGATCTCCTGTTCAAGCTGCTGGAATGACAAGATCGAGGCATCATTGTCTCGGAATGGCAAAAGAATGGGCTTAGCACAAACTTTTTTAAGTTTTTTTCAGTTACACTTTTCATGCACCCTTACCATGTCGGTACATGGTGACAAAAATGGAGAAAAATAAGACAGCCATAGCCTTGCTCTTGACCTTGACATGTGCCACGATTGGAATGGTGGCGGTATTCACCGCGAACGTTCCCGGCACGACGTTCAAGGGCAATGCGGTGCAATCCAGTCCTCCCGGTGTCTCCCAAGTTCTCCTCGCGAGCACCCCCCTCACCCCTCCGGTGTTGAACCTGACCACGCCAGACCCGACCACGACCGGCACAATAACCTTGGTTTGGAACTCCGTGCCCGGTGCAACGTCATATAGTGTTTACGAGAATACGACGATGATTACATCGGTGGCAGGCGACACTCCCGTTGAAAACACGACTACCACGACCTACACGGCCACTGGCCTCGCGCCCGGAACGTATAACTACGTCGTGACTGCGAACAATGCGACGAGCGAGTCCGCGATATCCAACGTACAAGGTGTCATAGTGTCATCACCTCCCATCTCCGGGTTCCCGGTCTGGAGCATTTCCTTGATCGCAGTTGTCGCCGTTATGGGAAAGATCCTGTCAATCCGGCTCGGCCGTTCCAAGTATGCTGCAAGCGTATGATCGCCCAGATGGGCAAGAAAGTCTTGATTCGCATAACTTGCATGGTTTTTCATCGCTCATTTTTTTTTAATGATCCCCTCGAACGCGTTCGTTCCCTGAACGCGGGAAGCGTCTCGTTGATATAAAGGCAAGATCGTGGCAAGCTTGTCTCGGAATGGCCTAGGAAAAGGCTTTACACAAACTTTTTTAAGCGAATGTCGTTATGGCAAACTAACCATGTCGATACATGGTGGTTATAATGGAGAAAAACAAAGCAATCATAGCCTTGGTCTTGTGCTTTGCCTGCACCACGATTGGGATGGTCGCATTATTCCCCGCGAACGTTCCCGGCGCGAGTGCCAAGGGCAATGCGGTCCAATCTGGCACGACGGTCTCATTACCCGCCAACCCTCCTAATGGGCAGATTTCGGTCATCCGTGGCCCTGTGAACAAGACATATACTTTATCACAAATCGCTACCTACGTGAGCAACGGGACGATACCGCTCCTTTATTATAATTACACCTTGGGGTATGGAGCAAATACCAACTACTCCATGGTCGTGGGAATCAACCCGCTGGAATTGCTGTCGGTCGCTGGCATCGCGGATGCCGGTATGATTACCGTCGCGGCTGCTGATTACAGCTGGACGTTCCCCGTGAGTGCCTTCGTCCTTCCCGATACAAATTATTACAAGTACTCGACGGACAACGCGACGATGTTGACACTTGCGTGTGGTGTTCCCGTCAACCCTGCAAAGGTCACTCCTAAATTGGGCTGGCTGGCCGGCCAAGATATCGGTGGCCATAACTATTATGGCAATGCCCTGCTCACCGGCGATGCCTCCGTTATAGGCTCGGGAGGAAAGGAGAAGGTGTCGAACGTCACGACCCTCACGGTTGTGCAGAATTGGACGGTGCCCGTTGTCGTTGACGGCCAGACCCGCCTGCACATCGGTTACAATAACCTCACTCTCTGCAATTTCACGAGCTACAAATGGGGGTACTTGTCTCCGAACAACACCTGGGCCCCCTCGACGTGGACCGGCATCACCGTTGCAAGTCTCGTGAACCTGGCGATCAATTCCACCACGAAGAATTACACGGTTAAGTTCGTGGCGATCGATGGATATAGCCCGTCAACGATTTTCACCATGAACATGATGGTCAATGGCTACTCTCCGGGCGACATGATCGACAACGGATCAAACAACGCGCAGTCCCAGCTCAATGGTATGGGAATGCAACCAATGCTTGCTACCCAGGAAAATCACACTGCATTGGATTACTCGACTGGGGCCTTCTGGCTGATGATCCCGGGTGCTACGAAGAGCAACTACGTGCACCAAATCGTGGAAATCGTCGTCACGAGCACTTCCCTTTCGGCGCCGGCGCCGTCACCTACCATCCCCGGTTTCCCGATCTGGGGCATCTCCATGTTCGCGATCGTGGCCGTCGTGGGAGAGGCCCTGTCACTCCGGTTCCTACGTTCCAAGAATAAGGCAACTGCGTGAGCACGCCATTGTTTTTTTTATTGTTTTCCTTTAGTATCGCGTCCAAGGATCAAACCCGCGGGATACACATGAAAGCACTAATCGTCCTTCCATTCCTGATGCTCGCGCTTGGCATCGTGGGGGTGCCGTGCTTGGCCGCAAGTGCAACCAATGCCCCGACCTACACCCAGTGGTTCACGGACCATGCCATCAGCCACGACTACGCCACCTTCGTCAACGAGCCGAATATCACGTGCGACGGCGTCGCCAACGAGATCGCGTGGTCCCTGCCCGATGTCTACACGTACACTATCCCACTGACCAGCATCGTCGTGCCGGGGTCTGCTGAGAAGATCTATTCGACCATGTACATGAAATACATCTGGGATAACACGTCCCTTTACATCTTGGCCCGGTGGAATGATACCACTCTAACCATGCAAGACCTAGCCCTGTTCTGCTGGAACATCAATTGTTCGAATTACTCTGCTTTCATGTTCACCCAAGCCAACGGTATGGAGACCCCGAACCCCGGTGAGCTGGTCAATTCTTGGGAATGGGCGTACAACGATGAGGCCAACGAGTCCCAGGGCCAGCTCATCGACCTGACCATGAACAATACCGGCTTCATGCCGCCAGACCCTTCTAACGTCAAATTTGGCATGACGTACGGGACGTGGAATTCCTCGATGAACGAGTTCCAGCTCGAGATGTGCAGGAGCTTGGTCACGGAGGGATCCGGCTCGTTGGATTGCACGTTCACCCCGAACGTGCCGATCAGGTTTGCCGTTGGTATCTGCGCGGGGTACACGAGTCAAAATCACGCCATCTCGTGGACCTATGACTTGAACCTCACGCACGATCCCCAACCCGACTCGTATGTCCCCTACAAGCCACCAACAAACCAGATTGCGGGCTACATCGCGGCACTCGTCGCGCTGGTGGCGGTTGCCTGCGTCGCCATCGTGCTGAAAATCGAATGGTCACGACAAGGTGCTTGAAGACATCATGAAACTGTTAATATCAAGAAACATCAAGATCGCCGCCGTGGTGGCGATTTTCGGGATCTCGTTTACATTCCTCATTGTTGCTTACCAAATACAGAGCACGCCCTCGCTGAAGTTTCCCGCGTGCAATGAATCGTGGTGCCTCAACATCTACGGGAATACAAACGAAAACTATGTCGATTCGATCGGCATATCATACCTCGAAAACAACGGGACGTTCACGTACGTTTCCAATCAGCACTATCAAATCGTGAACCAAGGAACTGTCATGATCGCGGATGCAAACTTCTCGGGCGTTGCCCTGGATAGTATTTTCAAGAAAACGAACATCGTGAACGTGACCGCCCAGTACCTGGTATTCTGGGGCTCGGATGGCTATCCCAGTTTCAAGCTGCCCATCAGTGTCGTGATGGACCACCCCGGCTCGGTCCTGATCGCCAACTTGGAAAACAATCAACCCATTCCTTCAAAACAGGATGGCGGGTACGGCCCCATCGAGAGTGTTGTCCCCCTGAGCATCCTCCAAGGAAACAGCGAGGTCCTCTCCATCTTCAAGAGCAACGGCCAATCGGCCGTGTACAATTCCGTGTACTGGTGCCACTACATCAGTGCCATCCAAATCATTTGATGTCGACCATAATGGCAAGGAGATAGCTCGCAATGAATGCAACTGATCCGAATGAAACACCCAAGGGCGCGACCTTGGCTATCAACGGCGGCAGCTCGGAAGAGGAAGCACTGCAGCCGACGGGCGCTGCCGCACGTGTAACGCTATCGAAGTACTACTTTTCCACCCGGGATCTGCTGGTCATCGTCATCGTCGGCGTGATCGGGGGGTGCATTTCAGGCCTGATCCCGTTCGACCTGCTCGTGAAGACCTGGTACCCCTTCACGGGCGGGACTCAATTGGTTTCCGGCAACCAAGTGCTCTGGTACCCGCTCGTGTACGGCATCACGCGCAAGAAACCCTCGATCTTCATAACGGCAATCATCAAGGGCCTGACCATGTTCCTTCTCGGCGTCGCGCAATGGGGAATACTGGAAGTTGCGTTTTCCCTGTACGAGGGTTTCTTCGTCGCACTCGGATTTGCCGTCGTGGAGCGAATCGTCATCGGCGGCACGCGCACGTCGCCCGAGGGAGGGTCATCCACTGCCGCAATCACGATGAAGTCGACCGAGGGCGAGACGTTTCTCGGGTGGGGCATTGCATGCGGGCTGGGAAACGTGACCCAAGTGCCGCTGTTCTGGTGGATCACAGGAAAGTTCCTGATCATCCCGCCGCTCCTCTTCATCATGGCCGTGATGCTTGCTTTTGCTTCCGGCGTTCTCATGGCCGGCGTCCTGGGAAAGTTCGTTGTCGATCGCCTCCGGAAGGCCGGGATCGCGTGATCCTTCCGAAACTTCGAAGGAACTCGGCCAATCCTTCCTCTACCGCAAATTTTTAACCTTCACGCGTCATGTTTAAATGAAACATGACGATCAAGTTCCTTCCGGCTCCGTCGATACTTCAAGAATACTCTCGGGGTTGAAATGTCCATGCTCAACAGCAAAGCTCGCCTCCACAGGGAGGACCAAGCTCACGATGCCCTTCACAGCGCGGAAAATGAGTCCACGGTTATCATTCCTCCTTCTCCCATTGAAACGGAGGGGCTCCAGTCAACAGGACAGCAGCTCGCAAAGTCTTCGCGGTCGGGCCGGCCATTTTCCACGCGGGATCTCCTGATCGTCGCCATTGTCGGCGTCATCGGGGGCATCATTTCGGGACTGGTGCCGTTCCAGCTGCTCATAGAAATGTGGTACCCCTTCGTGGGTGGTAACCAGCTGATTTCCGGCTTTCAGGTGCTCTGGTACCCGATTGCCTATGGCATCACCAAGAACTGGAAAGCCGTCCTTCCCACGGCGCTGGTCAAATCCTCGGTGATGGTCTTTCTCGGGGCAACGTGGGGCGTGTTCGAGATCGTGTTCTCGCTCTACGAGGCGTTCTTCATCCTCGTGGGGTTCTGGCTCGTGACGATGGTGATTGCGCCGAAGGAACGCGAAACGTTCCTGGGCTGGGGAATCGCCTGTGGCCTCGGCAACCTGACGCAAGTCCCCCTGTTCTGGTGGATCACGGGCAAGTTTTCAATGATTCCCCTCCTCCTATTCGACATGGCAATGATGCTTGGGTTCGTTTCCGGCGTCCTCATGGCGGGGGTGCTCGGGCGGGCGATCGTCCTTCGGTTGCGAAAAGCAGGCGTGTGTTGAGACCCCTGCTCGTTCTGCATGCCAACTTGGTGGATGGTTAATCATGGCCCACGCATCCCACGCCCTCGAGGCAACATCCCCGCCCGTGATCGAGTTCACGCACTTCTCGTTCAGGTACGGGGAAGCAGGCCCTTTTGCCCTGAACGACATCACGTTGGAGATTAAGGCGGGCTCGGTCGTGTTTATCGGCGGGGCCAGCGGCTCGGGAAAGTCAACGCTTTGCAACGCCATTTCCGGGCAGATCCCGTTCAAGATCACAGGCCAGATGAAGGGAAAGATCGCGATTTTTTCCAAAGACATCTGGGCGTACTCACCGCAGGAACTGTCGGAGCGCATCGGGTACGTCCTCCAGGATGCGGATGAGCAGCTGATCACGTTCACCGTGCGCGACGAGATCGCCTTCCGCGCCGAGAACCTGTGCTATCCCCCTGGCGAGATATCGTCCCGGGTTGGATCGATCGCCGAATCCCTCGGCATCGCATCCCTTCTGGACCGCCCCGTGCTCGGCCTGAGTGGCGGGGAGAAGCAAAAGGTCATCATCGCGGCGAATCTCGTCACGGCGCCGGACATTCTCATCCTCGACGAGCCGTGCGCGTTCTTGGACCTTGCTTCCGAGCACAAGCTCAGCCAGCTCGTTACAGACCTGCACGGCGCGTATCCTTCCCTCACGATCATCATCATCGAGCACAGGCTGGCACCGTTCAGGGACCTGATAGATCAAGTTGTGCTCCTCGATGCAGGAGGTTCCTTGGCGTTCACGGGTCCTCTTGCCGAATACGATCGATTCAAAGCGAAGTTGGAAACTCCAATCATCCGGGAGGAACTCGTGTACCCGGACGTGCCCGCGTTTCTCGATCGATTTGGCGATGAACCGGAACGCAGGAAGGAAGGCAATCCCGAGACCCCCAGCACGAACGAAAATGCCCCCCTCATCGACATGCGGGACGTCAACTATTCCTACCCGGGCGGGCGGCTGGTGCTCGACCGGTTCTCGATGTCCGTCGATCGCGGGGAATTCGTCGGCATCATCGGGGAGAATGGCGCGGGTAAGACCACGTTACTATACCTCCTCTCGCGGGTTCTCGAACCAGATGCAGGCACGATCATGTTCGACGGGCAGCCCGCCGGTTCCATCCCGCAGGACGATCTCCACCGCCGCATCGGCTTCATCTTCCAGGACCCCGAGAACCAGATCTTCGAATCGACCGTTCGCGGCGAGATCCTCTTCGGCCCCGAGAACTTGATGCCCGATTTCGCCAAGCAGCCGATTGACTTCAAGGACAGCATCGTGGACCGGTGCATTGGCTTGATCCACGAGGCCCGTGGGGCATCCGAGGATCTTGCCTCAAAAAACCCGTTCCTGCTGAGCTGGGGCCAGAAACGACGCCTGAACCTGAGTTCCGTACTGAGCTACGACCCGGACATCTACTTGCTGGACGAGCCGTTCATCGGGCAGGACGTGGCATCGATCCAGCGCATTTTCGAGATCTTGGACGACTTTCACGCCCGTGGCAAGACGATCCTGCTCGTCACCCACGATCTCGAGCTCATCAGGGCCCATTGCTCCCGCGTCGTCATCATCCCCTCGCTGCAACGGGACGCAATAGTTAGCGAGCTTGCCATGCCTGTGCCTGCACCACGCCCGGTGCCCGATGCGGGCCACGATCGCGCCACCAGGAAAGCGCAGCCGGTTGCCACGTCTTCTTCCGCGAGAGGAGCGCGCGGGAAGCAGGCCAGGCTCGAACGGTTCCTCGCGAGGGCATTCCTGTCGACAGACGAGACCGGCTTTTTCACCACCCTTCACCCTCTGGCAAAGATCACGTCCTTGGTCATCTTCACCATCGTCCTCTTCATGCAGAACAGCCTGATCGTCCTGATCGTGCTCGACATCGCGAGCTTCGTCGTGGCGTGGCTGGTCCAGAAACGGGCTGGCGAGCTCATTCGCAGGCTGTGGTGGATCATGCTCATATGGATTATTTACATCCCCCTGAACGCGCTGTTCGACGCGACGGCACGGCCGGGTGAAATCGTGCTCTTCTACCTCGCCTATCCCTATTTCCCGATCCGGCGCCTTGCGTTTCACGTCTCCTTCCGGACCAGCTTCATCATCATGGCCCTGTTCATGAGCGCGATCGCCTTCACGCAGTCGACGTCCATCAAGAAGCTGGTCTACGCCCTGATGCAGGCAAAGGTCCCATACCGCTTCGCGTTCGCAATGATGGTGGGCTTCCGGTACATTCCGATCATCCAAAATGAGCTCTCCACTATCGAGATTGCGCAGACATTGCGCGGGTTCGGCGTCAAGAAAGGTTCAGACGTAAGGAAGATCTACCGACACCTGATCCATCGCATCACTGGGCTACTCGTTTCCCTTTTTAGAAAGATCCACACGACATCGATCTCGATGGACGTTCGCGCCTTTGGTGCATTTAAAGTTCGGACAAACATGTATGCCGTTCCGTGGCACCGCAGGGACACGGCCCTGGTGATCGTGAGCGTGTTGCTCGGCATTTTCGGGATTCTCTACGGCATGGGGTGCTTTCCGGCCCTCCTCCCGCCTGCCGTGTATTCGCTCTACCGGGCCATGTTTCATTGAGGCAATCATCACCATGTAGGCATCAGCGTTGGCCCTGCAGGTCACGCAAGCGTTCGAGAACGGCGAGCAGTCGCTCCCCGAACGCGGGAAATAAGCTCGCGAACGGACCCGACAACTCGCGGATCTTGGCTAAGTTTCCCATCACGGCTTCCAGCCCTGTCATGAACCTGTCCGGGAACGCATCGAACATGTCTTTCGCGCCCGGCCTTCGCTCCAGGTAGGCGGTCAAGAATCCCTCGCATAGGTCGAATTTCCATCCGAGATCTTCCAAAGGCGCCGTGAAAATGCCCGGACTCGAGAAAAACAGGGAATCCAAGATTTCGTACACGTCCACCAGCGGATCGCCGACGCATGCTTCCTCGAAGTCAAGCCCGGCAACGCCTCCCGACGCCGAGAGGATGAAGTTTCTCAGGTTCGCGTCGCCCCGCCGCGTTGCCATTGCATGACCCTCGAATGTCTCGTGGAATTGCCCGAGCCACGCGGCCAAGCTATCTATGATCGGTTGCTTGTCCCCGGTGATATCGTCGATATTTGATTGATCCAAGGTACGGGTTGCATTAATCACGTCGATCAGGGTTGGTCCTTTGATGAACTCGAGAATCAAGAAGTTGTCAAGCACTTCCAGGATCCGCGGGACGCAAAGCCCGGCTTGGTTGGCAAATGCCAAGACTTCCTTCTCCATCGCCATCGAATCACGGGCCTGGTCGGTGAAGTGTTTCACGATGACGTCACTTCGCGAATACAGGTCATATTCTGTCGCGGCTTCCGCAAATTGTACGAGCACCGTGGCATGCTTTCGACTCTTGTACTGGACCACCTGCAGGCCGGTTTCGCGCACGGCCACGCCGGTCGCGCGAGCGAGTTGAAAAGCGAATAGCCGGGTCGGAAAGGCTCCAGATCTGCGTTGGCGGGACATAACCTGACATCTAAAAGGTGAAATCTGGTTTAATATCCTAGACATTGAATTAACATCAGCTTTGCTTGAAAAAAGTGCCATTCCCTTCCCGTGCCCAATCCGAGATTTCCCCAAGGCTTCAATCGACTTTTCAAGTTTTTGAAAGGACGGCCCAGTCTTGCTCCGCTCGTCGATCTACTTACCACGAACAGGTTCGCCCTCCTAGTGGTGCATGCGATCCTTAACTCGAGAATAAACCGTGCGCACATATGATCCGGCTCAAGGATGGGCGGGAATTAGCCTTGTTTTTATCTGATCTGGATGAAAACTCTTGTTATTTCGATATGTGGCAAGAGATCTTCAAGCCACTAATAAAAAAGAAGAGCATAATGGTGCCGTATTAAGGCAATAGCAAATCCCTAAATATCTCCCTGTATTTCTCGGGAACCTCAAACGTTCCCTGCTCGTCGGCGTTGTTTGCTCCCACCAACAATCCATCGTTGACCAGAAACCCGACCTTGTAATGCAAGGAGGATCGTGGAATCGAGGCTTCAAGGCATTCCGATAACTCTTCGCGACTCTTCGCTTGACGAGGCGGCAGGTGGTTGCCCCCGTTCTGGTGGGGCACTACCATTGTATTTTTTTTCCCTTGTACTATAACCCGGCATGCCTGCATTGGACGGATCGACTCCTCGGGTGGATTGCCACGGCCGAAAAAAATACGCACATGCTGATAGATGAGCGGTTCAGCGGAAACATCGTGGAGCTCTCGGAAGGCTGTAGCAAGGTGGAGCTCGTGACCACGACGGAGATGACCGTCGACGAGACTGGCCTGATCCATGGTGGATTTATCTTTTCGGTTGCTGACTATGCAGCAATGGTCGCTGTCAATCATCCGTTCGTCGTGCTCGGTTCAGCTAATGTGAAATTTCTGAAGCCGGTTCGTGCTGGTGAGCCCATCGAAGCCGTGGCCGTGGTAACCAGCGAGGAAGGCAAGAAGCGCGAGGTGACGGTCGACGTGACCCGTGACGGCGACGTCGTGTTTCATGGCGACTTCACGTGCATCGTTCCTGCCAAGCACGTGCTAGGTGAATGACGTGACCGATGCCGGCGAGGACGTTGCACATATCTTGAAGCAATTTGGCGTGACGCATCTATTCACGTTATGCGGTGGTCATATCTCCCCAATTCTGGTCGGGGCCAAGAAGGAAGGCATCCGCGTCATCGACACGCGGCAAGAAGCGACCGCAGTGTTTGCGGCCGATGCAATGGCGCGGTTGACTGGCATCCCCGGCGTCGCCGCCGTCACTGCTGGCCCTGGTGCAACCAACGCGGTCACCGCGATAAAGAATGCCCAGATGGCAGGATCCCCGTTGATCCTGCTTTCGGGCGCGGCCGTGACGCTCCTTCGCGGCAGGGGTGCCCTCCAAGACATCGACCAGCACGCCATCTACCGCAGCATCGTGAAATGGGCCACGCGGGTTGAAGCGGCCTGCGATTACGTGGCGGTTCTGGAGGAAGCGCGAGAAGTTGCCTTGTCCGGCGTTCCTGGCCCGGTGTTCATCGAGTGCCCCGTCGACACGCTTTATGACGAGGCTGCCGTGCGGAAGCTCTACGAGGACGAGCTTGATCACGTGTCCTCGAAAACCGTAGCTGGAAGGGTCACGAAATGGTACGTGCGCCGGCACGTCGATCGCATGTTCACGTGCGCTGAACCCGGAGCATCGCCTTCCGGCGCCAAGCCGGGTTTCCGGGCGGGTGTCGCCCACGAGGATCTCGCGCGCGTGCTCCGTGCCATCGACACGTCCGCCAAGCCCGTCATGATCGTTGGCAGCCAGGCCATGATCGATCCCGCTCTTGCCGCAGAAATCGCCATGGCCGTGACATCGATCGATATTCCCGTGTATCTCGAGAGCATGGCCCGGGGCCTCCTTGGCAGGGCCTCGCCCGTGCAGTTCCGTCACGACCGGTCCAAGGCGCTGCGGGAAGCAGACTTGGTGATCCTCGCCGGTGCGCCAATCGATTTCCGGCTCGACTATGGCCGGGCTATCAGGCGATCGGCAACCGTGGTGAGCATCCGCCGCGAGCCCGAGAGAACGGAGCGCAATCGAAAGCCTGATATCCGGGTGCAGGCTGACCCGGCGTCCTTCTTGATCGCCCTCGCGGAAGATGCGCACCGCAAGGAGTATCATTGGCAGGAATGGCTGGATGCCCGCAGGGAAGCGGAGCAAGCCCGCGCGCACGAGATCGACGCCTTCGGGGAGCAGGCCGGCGAGCACCTCAATCCAGTATTACTCTGCAAGGCGATCGATGCTGCCATGGCGGACGACAGCCTCGTCATTGGTGATGGTGGTGATTTTATCGGCATTGCATCATACGTGGTGCGGCCACGAGGCCCGTACGGCTGGCTCGATCCCGGCCCGTACGGTACGCTTGGCGTGGGTGCCGGGTTCGCGATGGCAGCAAAGCTTTTGAAACCAAGCGCGGAAGTATGGCTCCTTTACGGCGACGGGGCCGCAGGGTACGGACTTATGGAGTTCGATACGTTCGTGCGTCACGGTGTCCCTGTTATTGCTGTCATCGGGAACGATGCCGGCTGGACCCAGATCTGGCGCGATCAGGTGGAGTTATTCCAAGACGATGTTGGCACCCTGCTCTTGCACTCTGATTATCACGTCGTGGCTGAAGGTCTCGGTGCGAGGGGGCTAAAGGTCGATGCGGGCGATGACTTGCCAGGCGTGCTCGCGGAGGCAAAGGCAATCGCGCAATCGGGGCATCCCGTGCTCGTCAACGCCATCATGGATCGCACCACGTTCCGCAAGGGCTCGATTTCCATGTGAACTCCACCCTCTCCTTTCTCTCTCACATTTTCTCGAGCACGTTTTCGTAAATCTTGCGATCCTCGGCTCCGAACACGTCGAACACGACAAGATCGAGCCGGCTGGGATGGTCCGCGAGCCAGCTGCCCACGGTTTCTAGGGCGATCTCGGCGGCGCGAACTTTCGGAAACCCGAACACGCCCGTCGAGATGTTGCAGAAGGCGATGGATTTGATTTCTGGAACACGTGCCGCCACATCCATGCACGATGCGTAACAGGACGCCAGTTGATTTTCCTGCTTAGGTGACGCGATCCCCCCGCCGCCGACCACGGGCCCAACGGTGTGCACGACGAATCGCGATGGCAGGTTGTAGGCCCGCGTGATTTTTGCTTCTCCTGTTGGTTCGGGTTGGCCCTGCAGGGTCATAATCGTGGCACAATCCTCGCGCAGGCGCGGCCCCGCGGCGGCATGGATGGCGTTATCGATGCACCGGTGGAATGGGATGAAACAACCAAGAAGTTGCTCGTTCGCAGCGTTCACGATCGCGTCGATGTTGAGCAAAGTTATGTCTCCCTGCCACAGCGCGCACGTTAGTGCCGAGGAACAGGCCGAACCAAGATAAGCCTGATCGATCCGCTGCAAATCCCCGCCGGACACGACCTCGCGAGCGGCCAGCTCGGCCTGCAGGATCCCGTCGAGCTGCTTGTGGAACCAGTCCGGCAGGGGGCGCGGCGGGCGGGCGATCAGGCGGGCGTACAGTTCTTGGCGAGCATCTTGATGGGCAGGCTTGCTCGAACGAGCATTCCCTTCGTGCATCAGGTTGCCAAGCAACTCCGCAACCACCCGTTCTTGCTCGTCTGGGTCGAAGATGGGCATAGGCGGTCCGAACGGCTCGTCCAGATGGATGGCCGTGCGGTACTCGTCGAGATCCAGGGTCATTTCAGTCTCTCCTCCGGCTTATTCCGCCGGCGAGCGCTTGTAATTGACCAACAAGAGGATGAAGAAGACCGCGGCGGGTCCGACGAAGAGGAGCATGAAGATGCCGGTCGTTTCCGCGAGCTTGTAATACAGCTCCAGCAGGAGAATCCCGATGTTCACGACGAAGGCGCCGGCGATGGCGAGGATGTAGCTCGGTTTCTCCACCACGTGCCACGTGGTCAGAACGTAGAGCAGGAGCCCGGCGATGATGATTATGATGGACCATGTCGGGATCGACTTGTGCTGGGACAAGTCCGCGGTGCGGATCCCGAACTCGATCACCAGGAAGAAGAAGGCCCCTGAGACGATCATGATGGCCCAGTTCAACGCGCGTGTGCCGAGCATGGCGGACCCTCTCAACTTCGCGGCGATGACGAGCACCAGGAGGGTAATCGCCGGAGGCACGATGTACATGCTTACCCAGAAATGCATGGTGAGACCGAAGTATCCAATGAGCACCTCCTCCCCGGTGAGGGTGAGGACCACACCTGGCACGACAAGCCGGCTCGCCCTGCCCGAGAAGAGCCCGATGATGGTGGACGAAATACCAGTTAAAAAAATGACAATCCCATAAATCCAGAGATTAGCTACAGTCGGGGGAAAAACGACGATGATGTTGATGATGACGGCGACCCAGATTAGGTAATTAACGAGGGCTGCTATTTGCAAGACTTTTTTCTTGTCCATCGCCGGTCATCACGTATCTGGACACCGGCCGTTCTAGCGGCGAGGTGTCAAATGCTTCATCCTTTGGCCCCGCCACATTTCAGCCTTGCGTCCATCCGTCGGGGAGGTGTAAAAAAGAAGGTTAAGGAACCTGATTCTCGATCGACAGGTCCATGAAGTTGGTGATCACGTTCCATCCCTCCACGCCAGCTTGGCTGAATAGTTCGGTGACTTCGTCTGGAATATAGCCAGCGGCGATAGAAGTTTTCCAACCTTTCCACATCTTGCCCGCCACGAAGCGTCCGAGCACGTTGACGATGAATTTGCCGCCAGCGGTCAAGTCCCTGCGGTTGTCGCGGATGAAAACCTTCCCGCTTGGTTTAAGGACGCGAGCGATCTCCTTGAACGCCGCCACGGGGTCGGTCCAGTGGTGGAGCGAGCCGTTCGAGAACACGAGGTCGCACGTGCCATCCTCGACGTCCCGCATATCTTCCACGCCGCTGTTGATGTACGAGACATTCGCCACGCCTGCGGCACTGGCATTCGCCTCGGCCACGCGGATCATGTCCTTGGATAGCTCGATGCCGACGATCTGCAGGTCTGGGCGCCGTTGGGCGAGCCAGATGCCGATCCATCCGGGCCCGGGGCCGATTTCCAAGACGCGGGCCACTTCCGGGATGTTAAATTTAGTTATGATGTCGTCCACGAACTGCCTGTACTCTTTTCCAAGTCGTTTCTTCACGGCGTCGCTGTAGGCTTCCATGGTCATGTCACCATCATCCTTGATGGCGCCGCCTTCGATGACGCGTTCGGGTACCTTCTTGTTTGCCATGAGCTTTGCACCTTGCGAGTGTTCATGATATCCACGCATTACACGTAGATTTATTTCGTGTATACTCCCAAGGATACACGGACATGAAATTACTTCACGACCAGCTCGAGGCGCTCGGGCTCACCCCCGAAGAGGCGGACCTTTATATACATCTACTCTCAGTCAAGTCCGCCACGGTCCAAGAGATTCACTCTTCGGCATCGTTCAAGGGAAAACAGCGATCAAATCTCTACAAGGTCCTGAACCGGCTCGTCGAACAGAAAATGATCACAGAGGAAACGAAAGAAGAGGCTGGAAAAAAGCGGTTTTTCCCCGTGGAGCCGAAGGTCGCATGCCCCGCCCTCCTCGAGCGCAAGGAGGCCGAGCTGCGGGACCTCCAAGCAGAGCTGGAATGGACCGTCGAAGCTCTCGACCGGCTCGTCGATGTCCAGAAAAACTCGAGGTTCGACGTCCCCGAGCCGCTCCAGCCCCTCGTCACCCTTCTCAAGCCAACGTGGATCGTGAAGGAGCCACCCGAGGTATTCGAGAAGCCCGGGCTCGGCAAGATCTACAGCATCGAATACAACACGAGGCGGGTGTTCGGTGGCGATTCGGTTGGCATCGTGATCCACCAGTTCAAGTATGCAGAGCACGTGACTCCAGAAGCAATTACGAAAGCGAGGGATCACGAGCTCAGTGGCTTTATGGCTGCCTTGGACGCGATCAAGGACCAAGGACCGGTGAAGATGAAGGATTACTGGTCCGAAGACGGCGTGATCGACGGGCTCCAGTACACGAAGATTCACACGCGCCTCACGATACCAGGCAAGTTCGCGGGCGGCATCGCTACCTTCATCCTTGCCGAGATGCCCGAAGCGATCGTGTCAGTATGGGGCGCGGATCTCGCCGATTTTCAAGATGCCATATCCCGTCTTTCCGCTGGATTCACGTTATCTCAAGCGGTAAACGATCTCGCGCACGAAGTTGAGTAGCATTTCTTGTTGAATCGGGCTTCAATGTGCGTTCTTTTCCGACATGAATCTTTTAACCCACCAAAGAGGTTGATTCTATTATTCAGGCGTGATCGCTCGTGAGCAAGAAATCAGTCATTTTAATTGGATTTGGCAATCAGGGGCATGAATGGTTCCACTCCATCCATCAGCACCCTGATTGGGAGCTCATTGGAATTGTCGATTCGAACACGGAATTATTGGGTCACGTTCCTACCATAAACATTGGCATAGGAGAAGATCAGGTCTTTCCCAGCATCGAGGACGCGGTCAGGTACGGGCAGAAGCCCGATTTGGCCATCGTAGCTGTCCCAATTTACTACCACCACCTCATCACGAAAAGCGTGTTGGATCTGGACATCAACGTGATCTGCGAGAAAAACATGGCCACCACGATCTACCAGGGTCGTCAGATGGTCCAGTTGGCCAAGGACAAGCCGCACCTCTGCACCGCCGTCGGAACCCAGTACCGATACCAGACCAGGTATAACACCGCCTACATGTTTTTCAGGCAGGAGAACGTCCCGATCGGACCGCTTGGAATTATCAAATGGGAAAGTCATGATTTTCGGGGAGAGGTTCTCAAGCCGTGGTGGTTCGCCCAGCAGGACGTGTATCTCGAGGATATGTCGATTCACTGGTTTGACATGATCCGTTACATCTCGGGCATGGACATCGTGCAGGTGAAGGCCGACGTGTTTATGCCTCGCTACACTACCAGGTGGCAGGGCAGCACGGAGGTCCACGCCCTGCTTGCGCTCGCCTGCCCAGAGGATTACGAGAACCGCCACGAGTGGGTGTTCTGCGACTTCTACGGCGGCTTCCAGCGCGGTGGGTCGACCTTCAACGATTTTGAGTTTTTCGGCAGGGACGGGCAGGTAAAAATCGAGGATTTTGGCATGGCCATCAAGACCTACACTGATCCCACCCGGGTCGATCTCGGGAAGTTCGAGGAAGACGCCTACCTGGCGTCCGACGCGGGCCCCGTCATCGAGGGCACGACCTTCACGGGCCAAGAGGCCATCCTGGACCACATGAGCAAGGCGATCGACGCGGGCGCGGGCAAGCACCAGCCGCCCACGAACTTTCGCGAGGCCTTTAAGTCGTTCGCGGTGACTATGGCCGCCCAGGAGAGTTCCCGCACGGGGAAAACAGTCTGGGTACCCGATTACTGGGCAGGCTTGCTCGATTGAGCCCCTTTTCTTTTCATTTCCACCTTCTTATTCATCCCGGGCAAACAGATCCATCAGTATCCATCTCCAAGCTGGAAATATCTTGATAGTTTTCCCTTCGATGGTATCAACGCGTTCTTCTGCCGCCGTCACGATTGTCCCCGCTTCGAGATGAAATTTCTCCATGCTGGCGAGCAAGCCATTCATTTCCCGCCTCATTGAATCGGGATCTGTCACATCCACGCAAGACTGGATGGCCACCTTCGGCCGCTGCCCGTCGCTGATGACGGAATCTGTTTCCAATTCCCCCCCCGACTTCCAGTAATGAAGTCGTTCCAACGGATTGTTGCTGGCCTTTGCAAGAAGGTGCATGAAGATGGCATTCTCGAGCCGGCGGCTAGCGTCATAGACGTAGAACGTCGATGAGAGAGAAACTATTCTTACAAACTTGCTCGCGGACGCTCGATTGCTATTCTATAACGTAATCGTGTTTGAGGGCATTGCCAACTGGTAATTCAATACACCAACAAATCCAAGGCAGAACATAGGGAAATAAAAGGCAAGCTAATTCATGGCTCCCTTTGCATTGGCGATGACATCGAAGACCTCGTCGATGCTGTCATCGAAGATCATCACGCGGCTGTTCAGGCTCTTCCCGCCGATTTCCGTGATGGTCATGAATTTCGACCCCGTCTTCGCTACCTTCACGTCGACATAGTAGGTCCTCGATTTCGTCCTGACGACTTGTGTGAAAACGGCGTTCGAACTAGGCACACCCGCTGGCGTAGGCGCAGTTTCAGTCCCGGCCTCTGGGAATTCGGATTCATGCATGTCTTCGTTACCTTCACCGGCGATGGACAGGTTGCTGCCGTTCCAAAACCTGCCAGATTGTTTGATGTCGCACCTGATAGCCTGTCCTTGCTCGACGGGCACGGCCCCGTCTGGTGTGCCGAAGAACGAGACAAATTGGTTCCCGATCTTGAGTTGCAGGTAGTCCTTTCCCGTTTTTGTCTGTCGTATGGTTGCTTCCTGGACGATAAATGTCAGGCTCATACTCTATCCTCGTCGAATGTTATAGTAGCTTCTAATCTCGTTCTTTTTAATGCTCATTTTTTAACAAGGTTAGCACCATCACGCGTTGTTGCAAAGGCTCCAACGCTATCGAAAAGAGAGCGGCTAGGTCCCGATGAAACGGTCGAGATTAGAAGACCCCTTTTTCTCGGGCCTCGACGCGGTTACCACGCCATTTTCCTCGGCATCGAACGCATCGATTGCCCGTCCGAGTCTTGCAATGAATTCCTCGCCGGTGCCCAGCTTCTCGAGCGTGTCCTTCAGGACGAGGTACTGGTCCCGTTCCCGCTTGGATTGAGGGATCCCAATGTTCGGATTTGTCCGGCCAAGAAACTTGAGCAGGAGCGCGATGGACGTTTCCATGTGGGGGATCAAGACGGTTGGCTTCGGGACGTAGTCCCGGCCGGCGAGGATCGTTGCCTTTATCAGCTCCCGCCTCGGATATTTCTCGTAACCGACGCCCTTGAGCCCCAAGCAAGCCGCGGCCGCGAGCGTGGTGCCGGTCCCGGCGAACGGATCCAGCACGGTCGAGGCGCCGGGCACGACCTTGATGCACGTGTAGGGCAGCCCGATCGGGTAGGGCGCGTCGTGCCCCTTCTTGACCGTGGCGCCCGTGGTCGTCTCGTACCAGACGTGCCACGCGTTGCCCGGGTCACGAAGGTCCTCATCGCCGTAGCGGCCGATGTTGGACTTGTCCGCGTACGGGATGCCGATGTTCTTCGGATTGATCTCGTACGAGCCGGGATCCTTGACGAGCATGAAGACGTGCTCCCACACGTTGTTGAACCGCTTGTTGTTGCCAGTAGGCGTGTAATGTCCCTTTCCGTAAATGGATTTCACCCACGCGATGTCCTGGACCCGCGCCCAGCCGGCCTCCACGGCCGAGCCTGCCACCTTCTCCGAGATTCCCTGGTCGTTCGCCGAGTCGCCGATGTTCAGGAAGAAGACCGCCTTTTCGCTTGCGACCCGCAAGTTTTCACTCCACACGCGCCGCAGGAAGGACAAGTACTCGATTTCCGGCAGGTTGTCGTCGTGCGCCTCGTTATCGTCGGAGGAATAGTGCTTGTTCCGGTTGTACGGCGGCGAGGTGACGATGACATCGATGCTACTATCGCTTAGCTCGTCCATGGTCTCGGAAGACTTGAAATACACGACCTGACCATCGATCACGAGGCTCTCGGCTTCCATTCCTTACTATTCCCCCGTAATGGTTGTATAGAGATGCCCTGATGGTTGAAAAGTGTAGAAAAAAGGTAAGTGCTTAACTTTCTTCCTATGCCGCTTGCTGCTCGGGCTTCGGCGTGACCGGGATGCCGAAATACCGCTTGCCATTCGGCTGCGTGATCAGGTACCACAGCGTGCCGAATCCCATCAGGATGCCTGCGATCATGGGGATGGAAATGAGGATCGCTAGGGTTCGGGCCCACTTCTTGGCCATGAAGATGCCGTAGATGTCGATGCCGACGATCACGGCAGCGATGATGATGATGATGAGCCACGCCTCGTTCCTGGTCGCGGTGCCGTAGAGATGCCATTCAAATAATTTGTAGAGAATCCCGTGATGGCCAACCGGGGCACTACTCGCGCCGATCGGGTACGGCAGCGATGACACCAAGCTATTCCAAACGTTCACGTTTGATAAAACGGCCGCAACGATCACTGCAATCGCCGTCCATACCACAAAAATCACGATTGTGTATCGAATGCCTTTATTCATTGATTTATACGAATGCACGTGCATGACCTCCGTTGCATTGACTTGTGTTTCCCTTCGTTCCTATTTATCATTAAGTATGTAATTCACCTCAATTTATTACTATTCATCACGCTAACTCCACCCATCGCCTATATTTTCAAGGAATTACGGCCATGGGTGAAAAATACGAGTAAAATCTCCGGGACATGGTTTTTCCGAGAAACTCGTTCAATTCCAAGGGTTCAGCAGCGGGATCTGCCTTCGCGGTGAGGAATCGATGCACCTGCCAGATGTTGTTAAGCAAGGCTTTGGCGTCTATGATCCCGAGACGGTTATCCCGTCCGCGGAGATGGGACGAGATGCCGAGGTGATTCATCTCGCGGAAAGCAATCTCGCCGGGATCGATCTCCGGGCATTTTTCGAGCACTACTCTTACTATAATGGTGGACAAACTTGGACATTCGTCCAAGATTGCCCAGCGTTGCGAAGTTCAACGTGCTCGAAGTCGGGGTCGCCAAACTCGTTGTTGATGACCGACAATTCGTTTTGCATAGCAATTTCCCCCGCGCGTGCAGGATGCTCGATCCTGTCAGGCCTTCAACTTTGCCTTTATTTTTTCGAAACCCGGCCAGATCCTATCGGAACGCGTGCCCATCTTAATAAAGGAGTATCGTTCAACGTATACATTGGAAGAACAATCGGTTTAGGGACCAGCTGAATGGCGTGACGACTATGGGGATTGGGAAAGACCTCGAGCGCATTGTGGAAGGTGAGGTGTCTTCCATGTTCACGATCGAGAACCTAGCTTGCGTCCTTTTGGATAAATCGACAATCGCGTGGGCAAATGTGGCCGCTGCGACGTTGTTTGGGCTCTCCGTCGAGGATTTCATTGGCCAGAATCTCGATGAGCTCGGGAAAGTGGTTGACCTCAAGGAAAATGATGCTGGAATCCCGGCAGATTCAGATAGTTGTGATGATATCGTTCCATTCGCGCCTTTCAGGCTTTCAGATGACTATCCAATTCCTGTCGAACCGGGACAGGAAGCATCCGCGATCATCGAAAAATTGATCGATGCTGGCTGTTTCACCTCTCTTTTCCAGGTCCGGTTTGCGCTCCAGATCTCCATCACGGCCAAGAAAACACGCTGGTTAACGATCATCGCGCGCCGCGTAGACGGCCCGATAGCAGAAACGGGAGAATCCCGCGTGATGACACTGCTATTGCTCCGTGACATTTCGGATATCGTCGAAATCCCTCTCCTCCTCACGGAAAAGCAGCAGGCGGAGCAAAAGCTCTTGGACGAGCAGCAGAAATTCCAGGTAATTGCCGAGCAATCGGCCCTTGGCATCGTGCTGGTTCAAGATCGAGAGATTATTTACGTGAACGAGAGGTTAGCATCGATGTTTGAAATGTCCACTGACGAACTCTATACGAAGAGAATAGATGAGATGCTAGGAAGCGTTGAGCCATCAAACCAGGAAATGATGCAGGCCAGGCTCGAGCAGCACGGAGAGGGAAAAGTACCCGACGAATCTCGTTACACTATCGAGATGCGGACGCCATCAGGGGCAAAAAAGCACTTGGAGATAATCTCTCGTCCAATATCGCTGAATGGTCGGCCCGCCGCCTTGGGTATGGTACTCGACATCACGGAAAAAGTGCGATACGAGGCGCAGATCGTCGAGTCCGAGGAAAAATTCCGCACGATCGCGGAAAAGTCATCCGTGGGCGTGATCATTCACGACGGCAAGGTGCGCTATGTTAACGATCGAGCCGCATGGATCTACGGGTACACGATAGACGAGATGCTCGCGTGGACCGACCAGCATCTCCTGCTCAAGATCCACCCCGATGACCGCAGCAGCATCACGGAATACTTGCGACGGGATCTGGGCGCGATCGACGACCACCGCCAAGGCCGGAAGAATGTCACCTTCCGCATCATTGCCAAGGACGGAAGTCTTCGTTGGGTTAACCTCTTCACCAGCGCGATCAAGTTTCAAGATAATAAGGCCGAGTTGCTCGTGCTTATCGATATCACTGACGTGCAAGTCGCGGAGTTGAAATTGAAAGAATCCGAGGAAAAATATCGCGAGATCTTTCAAAATTCAACCGCGGCCATTCTCCTGCTCACGCAGAAGGGAGCCATCGTGGAATGCAATCCTGCGGCCGAACGGCTGTTTTCAATGGCGCATGAAAGCCTCATGAAGCTGAAGATCAAGGACTTGGACCACATGTGCGCCGGCAAGGACACCCCGTCAGCACTCGTGCGCCGTGCCAACGTCGATCAGGTCGCGGGCCCTGTCGACTTTGAGGTCAACGCGGAGGGCGGAAGACACGGGTGGATCCAAGCCAGCGCCACGAGAATCACGTTTGGGAAAGATCACGTGATCCAACTCATCATCAACGACATCACGACCAAGGTGACGCTGGGCCTCGTGTTCGAGGAAGAGAACAAGAAGCTTCGGCAGCTCGTGGCAATGCGCAGGAACTTCATCGAAACCGCGACGCATGAATTGAAAACTCCCTTGGTCTCGCTCTATTCCGCTTCTCAATTCCTTCTTTCATCCCTGCAATCGGAACTCGGCCCGAACGCCCAAGCGTTGCTAGAAATTGTATTCCGGGGCGCTACGCGAATGAAAGAGCTGGTCGAAGGCCTACTTGACATCTCGCGCTTGGAAACTGGCAACTTCCAGCTTTCCCTCCAGGAAATCGATCTCGCTGCCGTTACCACGCAAGTCTTGACCACCGTCGAATACCTCGTGAAGGCAAACAATCACGAGCTCCTGCTCGATATGCCTGAGAACGTGATCGTGCTCGCCGACAAAATGCGCATCGAGCAGGTCATCACCAACCTGGTGACGAATGCCATCAAGAACACCCCGATCGGGGGCACGATCACCATTCGCCTCTCGAGCGGAGACGACATGGCAACATTTTCGATACAGGACAGCGGGATCGGCCTCACCCCCGAGGAGATGCAGCAGCTGTTCACGCAATTCGGGCGGTTTGACCGGTCCGATGTGAACACGGCCATCAACATCCAAGGATCGGGCCTCGGGTTATTCATCTCGAAAAACATCATCGAAGCCCACGGCGGCCGGATCTGGGCCGAATCCCCCGGCCGCAACGAGGGAAGCACGTTCTCCTTTGAAATCCCCCTCGCCGGGCATCTCGGCGATGTTTCCAACGCGGAGGGTGACGCGGGAATGCCCGAGGACCAGCACGACGGGGAATAATGAATTGGAAGGTCCCGGAGCAGGTGCAGTTTTAGATGCACGCGCATTTAGATGCATGATCGCATGCCACAGCACAAGAAAAAGGGCCCCGCGTGGGGCCGGGACCTCGGATCGACATTCGGGTTCGTACGGCTCGTCCATCGCTTCCGTCTGTATCAACCGTTCGTGCTGGTCCCGCCAGGCGTGGTCGAGGCTTGCGGCCACCTGTTCTCGCGGCTCTTTTTTCCCCGCAACTCGTCTACTCGCAAAAAACTTGGCGAGTACATCGACCAGTTCACAGACCGCCACCACGCGCCCAAGATCCGCGCCCGGCTCGTCGATCTCACGCTTAGAAACATGGGCGCCCTGTTGTTCGACGTCGCGTTCAAGCTCCCGGGCTATCGCCCGTCCTCTTTCTCCCGCGTGGTCCAGTTTTCTGGCAAGGAGCGGCTTGATGCGGCGCTAGCTGGCGGCAATGGCGCCATCGTGGTGTCCCTCCATGTCGGCCAATTCTTTTACATGCCCCTGGCGTTGGCCATGAGCGGTCATTATGTTGCTGCCGTTGCCAACGAGGACAACCGGCGCATGTTCGAGATCTTGGCCGGCCGGCCCGATTTTCGCAATGTCCACGTCGTGTTCTCGGCATCGTATGCAAAGCTGCAGGAGCGGCTCGTGGCACACCTCCGAGCAAATCACATCGTGATCCTTATGCACGACGTGGGTAGCGGCCACCACCTGAAGGTGCCAATGTTTCCTGGAAAGGCGCCGATCCTCGTTGGCACGCCGCAAGGTGCTTTGGCATTGCATCACGAGACCGGGGCGCCGATCATCCCCGTCGTGAACGTCCCGCGGGAGCGGTTCACCGCATCGACGGTCACGTTCCTCGACCCGTCCCCCATCAAGAACGCCTGCCTCGATGCCGAAAATGCACGGGGGAAGAAATTTCACGGCCAAGCCAGTCTTGAAATCAATGGCATCCTCTATCCGTTTGCAAGGAAATATATAACGTGCTGGCAGGCCTTGCTCCCCACCGGCAACAACGTGTTCAGGGAACGGCTGCGATTTGCCAAGGGAACTGCCTTGAACGTGATAATTTCCTCGATCCACGATTATCTGACGGGTCTAATTTATGGGAGCTACGAGCCGGGCCGGGATGATGGTGCCTTGCTCGCGTGGATCGAGGACGTGTTTTCCACGGCAAGCAGGGGGGTCACGGCAGCGCGAGATGCAGCCAAATTCCAGTTCGCGATCGCGCATCCTGACTTCGTTCAGCTTGCCGGCCGTGATGCTACCTCGCAAGCACGGATTGCTTGCTCTGCCTTGGCACGGTTGCTGGCCCGCGCCGGGCTGGAAAACATTGCTGGATTGATCCGCCAGAAGCTAGCAGACTTACCGTGTATTCAACTTTGATCGAGTCTGATGTCCCTTTTAGCGATATCCTTCGCCAGCGCGCGTGGTCTAGTGGCGAAGTCTCACCCGAAACGTGCCAAAATGCGGCCAATCTCCTCGTGCACATTATTGTCGTGTAAATGGTGCCGCTTCTTGTATGTTTAAAAACAGGAATTCATTAATCAACATTGTTTATGAATCAACGTTCTGTTCGCGTCACGAACGTAAAACATCATCGGAAATGTAGAAAAAATGGGTCCAACTACTTCTGCAGGTGCTTCTTCCAAACGTGTTGCTGAAAAAGCTCCCAAATCTGACCCCGAATCCATCATCGGTGGTTTCGTTCCGAAACACGTGTTTTTCACCCGCGGCATCGGCCGTGATAAAAACAAGCTCATTTCTTTTGAAAAGGCCCTTCGCGATGCCCGAATCCAGCCCTATAACCTCGTGTGTGTGTCTTCCATTCTCCCCCCAAAATGCATCGAGATCTCCATCGACGAGGGCTTGAAGCGGTTGAAGCACGGCCAGATCTTGTTCGTAGTGATGTCCCGCAACGAGAGCAACGAGCTCAACCGCATGCTCAGCAGTTCGATCGGCTGCGCCAAGCCTTCCGACACGAACACGTATGGGTATATCAGCGAACACCACAGTTTCGGCCAAACCGAGACCATGGCTGGCGATTACGCCGAGGATCTCGCCGCGGTGATGTTGGCCACGACGCTAGGCATCAGCACGTTCGATGTCGACGAGAACTACGACGAACGCAAGCAGGCTTTCATCATGTCGGGAAAGATCGTGGAGACCAAGTCCACGACGGCAACAGCCATCGTCGAGAAATATGACGAATGGACCTGCACGGTCACGGCCGCTGTGTTCGTTGACTAGATTTCGATCTTGGTTTCTTCATTTTCCTTGCATTCACGCGCCATTTGGCTAGCTTTATCTTGTCACTGAACGAAACCCGTGTCATGGACGCGGATGTAGCCATTATCGGAGGAGGCCCCGGTGGAATGCAGGCCGCCATCGAGCTCGGCACGGCAGGCATCAACACGATCCTGATCGACCCGAGCCCCGGCAAACCAGAAGCGCCGGATGGCCTTGTGACTGTCGCCAAGAGGAACCACGTGCTCGGAGCAGGGGATTGCGGCCAACCGAATGGCGGCAATGATTGGATCAACAGCGCCGAGGGCCCCTTTCAAACCATAATGATCGCGGGACGGCACGTGGCGAGCCGGTGGAACAGTCCTGACGTGCTGGGCTACAACTTCACCCGCGAGACGTTCTGGTCTCTTATGCTCGCGGCCGTTGAACAAGCCGGCGTAACCATCCTCGCCGCCACGGTTACGGGTGCCAGCCGGGACGGTTCTGGAGTGGTCCTCGAGACGACGGCGGGGAACGTGGCCGCCAAGGCCGTCATTTACGCCGCCGGCAATGCGGGCCTCATCAGCAATGCTGGGCTGATAAAGGATCTTGGCCTAAGTCTCCCTGCCCTGTCGCACGGGATATTTGCAAACATCGTATTCGACGGCGAGTGGAAAAGCCCGGATATCTGCTTCATGTTCAATATGGAGCTGGTCCATGCAGGCTATTTCTATGCGGCCTACGGGAAAAAGTCGTCTAAGGTTTCCTTCGGCATCATGAACGACACGCCGACCGACACTGCCCTGGTGCAGCGGTTCATCTGCACGGGGCTTGTCCCTGAATTGCAGGGAGTCGAGCTGCCCGCCGAGTTTATCAAGGGCACGCTTGGGTCCGTGTCTCACGTGCAAGGCGGACACTGGCCTGTTCCCGTCGTCGGTCCCCGCGTGATCGCCATTGGCGAGGCCACGGGCGCCATCGGAAGCTACATTCGCTCGGGCCTGTTCGAGTCCCGGTTTCAAGGCCATCTAGCCGCCCGCGTGATGGCAAATGCATCGAATAAGGGCGATCTTGGCAGCCCCGGCGCCCTTAAGGCTTTTGAGCAGGAATTCAAGGCGTTTGATGACCGTGTTTTGCGTTATTCCCGCGAGCAACACTATGCCATGTTCCATGCGGGGTCGGGAGACGCGGGCAACTTGGTCCTCGACTCGTATTTGAAAGCCTTTAATAATCGAACGCCCGTGGTCATTGAAGCTATGAAAACGAGCTATCTTGAAGATGTGAGTATGAGTAGGTTTGAGATCGGACAGTTCGGTGCGATCATCAGCAATGTCCCGTTCGCCTCCAAGCTCGGCCTGTCAGCGCATCTGGTTGCTGCCCGTATGCAACCATAAAAGCACATTTAAAGCCAGACCTCGAGGTAATCCTTGTATGTCAGATGACGACTTGCTTGCTGGCCTCAACGGTGTGGACCGAACAAAGTGCGCGCTTTGCGGCAGGTCACTCGGGAAAACCGCACACCTAGTTAATATTGACGACAACTTGGTCTCGATCTGCCAAGCATGTTACTATTTTCGGCAAAAAAAGCGAAAGCAAACTCCCTGATCTAATCATTTTTGTCAAGCCCTATTGTCGGTGACGTGCTCCTTTTTTTAGGGTTGACGCCATGACTCACTCTCAGGTGAATCCCACGAGCGAAGACGAATTTGATTTGGTCGACAAAGCAACCTCGTTGTTCAAGGACGGGCAGTACGCGGATGCCATTGAATGCTATGACAAGCTAATCGAGAACAAGGAATTGGGCGGCGAAGCCTTTTTTGGAAAGGCCGAATGCCTCCAGCGCCTCGAGCAGCACGAGGCCGCCATCGAAAATTATGATAAAGCCATCGAATTCGACGAGGATAACCCCCTGTACTGGAACGGCAAAGGCGTTTCACTATATCATCTCCGTGACTTCACGAAGGCAATTATTTGCTTCGACGTGGCAAGTGATCTCGACCCGGACAATTTTGATTACCAGCTTTCCGTCGCGGAAACAGCAATGCTCCAGCATGCTTTTCATGAAGCCGGTCGAGTTGCCCGCACCGTGCTGGAAAAATCGGAAGACGAGGAAGACATCGCCGTCGCTTGGGCTTTGAGTGCCATTGCGTTCTTCCTGCAGGGAAATATGATCCCGGCCATCGACACCCTCGGAGAGATGGTCAACCACTTCAAGGATCTCGAAGGGCAAATTGGTACGGCCGAGCAATTCACGGGGTCTGAATATGACCTCTGCGAGATCGAGAAGCTGGTCGAGGAAAAACTCACCGGAGCCGACAAGGAAATCATCACGGCTTTGCTTGGCTTCGTGAAGGGTACCACTGGTGTTGATGCCCTTGCAAAAGTCCTGAACGCCGATGCGGCCGAAGTCAACATCCCCGAAACCGCCACGGAACCCGAGCCGGAAGAACCCGTTCCCGACGATGACGATGAGCCGGAATACCCGGACCTGGATGAACTCATCGATGCGGACGAGCGGCGGAGTATCGAACAGATCGAGGAAATCATCGGGCAGGAAGAGGATTACCGGTTCCAGACCTTCGAGAGCCTGTTCGATGACTACGACTGGAATCTCGACCAAGGTCCTGCGCCGTTCAAGAAAGAGCTGGACAATGCGTTCTTCTTGGATATTCAGGAAGGTCATATCACCCGTGCCTCGTTCGATGCCGATTACCTGATCAAGGAAGTCGCATTAAAAGGTTACGCTGGTGCAGACAACGTGTTCCAATCCATTCACCAGCTCGTACGTTTGCCGTGGGTACAAGAGCTCTACATCACGGCCGAGGAGATCCAGACCGTGATCGACACGGTCCGGGCCATGAATCTCGGCTCGCCGCGCGAGATCACGTTATTTGCAAAGGTCGACTTGATCCCCGGTCAAGATAGCATTCTGGAGTTCGCGAATAACAGCGAGGTTTCAGAGCTCGACGCGTTGCCAGTGGATTATCATGACGAAAACAATAAATTAGTCGCCACCATGAACTGGACGGTGCGCGGGACTTGAATTTGACTCAATATCTTCCCTTTTTATGAATCTACAGGGCCGCACTCGGGCAATTTTGGGGATTTTAACCGCTTTATTTCAAGTGTTAACCGGTCAAGAGCACCTTTCCCGCCCGCCCCGGCCGCTCGGCATGCTCGACCGCGGCGGCCACGTCCGCTAGGTCGTATTCCGCCTCGACCGGCGGGTTGATCTGCCCCGCTGCCATCATGGCCATGACCTCTTCCATTGTGGTCCTGGCTTCCTCGGGCGGGGTCCGCTGGAACCATCTCGATAGCCAAAATCCTCTTACGGTGCTTTCCTTGAAAATCAAGTCACCCGGGTCCAGCGGCATGCGCTCGCCGCTCAGCAGGCCGTAGACCAGCAGGGTCCCACCCGGCTGGAGGCACTTAGCCGCCCGGGCACCTGTTAGACTTCCAACCGCATCGATCGCGGCATGGACGCCTTGACCACGTGTAAGTTTCATGACGTCTTCGACAGGATGGGACTCTGGCTCTTCTGTGCAGATCACAGCATCGGCGCCCAAATCGAGCAGTTCTTGAACTTGCTCGGGGCGACGTACGAAGTTAACCGTCTTGATCCCTCGCAATTTGGCGATCTGAAGGATGATGCGGCCCAGGGTCGAGCCAGCCGCGGTCTGCAGGAGCCAATCTCCCTCGTTCAGGGCCAGCTCCTTCGTGAGCATGACCCACGCCGTCGTGGGATTCACGGTGAGCTGGGCGGCGGCTTGGTCGGAAACATCATCGGGAACAGGAATGAGCTGTGTGGCGCGGGTGATCACCATTTCCTGCCACGTGCCCGGCACACCCATCACGACGACCCTTTGCCCAGTTTCAATAGCCGTACTATCCTCGCCGATCAAGTCGATGCGCCCCACGCCCTCGAACCCGGGAACGGCCGGCAACCGTGGCTTGATACCGTATTGCCCCCGGATGAAAAGCAAGTCCGAGGGATTGATCGGACGATGCGTCATCCTGACCCGGACCTGCCCCTTGCCTTGCCGCGGTTCTGGATCTGGGACATCCACGACGGTGAGAACGTCGGCCGGTTCACCGAATGTTTCGAATTTGATGGTTCTCATTGTGCTATCATCTAAGGTCGATTCCCCGCCTCCCGATTATAAAGGGTTCGGGCGCTCGGGAATAGGCAAGCGTGAAGGTCCGAGGGGAAGTTTAAATGCGTTGCTGTGTTCGCCACCGTGTAGAAGTGGATCCACGATGGTACCACGCCCCGAATCAGATCACGCCGCGGTGGAGGAGATTTCGCGCTGGGTGAAAGTTGCGAGGGACAGGTTGATCGATCTCCTCGCCACGGACCTTACCATGGAAAAAAACAGGAAGGTGCCTCTAATCGTGGATCACTATATTGCTTACAAGAATGTCGTTAAGGGTGCCACGATCGAGCTGTATGCCGATGCGCTCGCGCAGGCCTTCGCCTTCCACGAGCTCCTTGGCTATAACCGCAACGATTCCCTGTCGCAGCTGTTCGAGGCCACACTCGGGGGCGTAACACTGCCCCGGCTTGCGGCGGCACGCGAGATGGCCACCTCTGGTGATGGTATCGACACATTTCACGAGACATTTATGCGCGCAAACGACCCGCAGGCCAAGAAGCGGAGGGGCGTGTTCTACACTCCGCAGCCCGTGATCAAATTCATCGTACGATCTACCGACGAGCTCGTCCGAACGCAATTCGGGATCGCAGCGGGACTCGCGAGTCCCGACGTCGAGATGCACGATCCCGCGTGCGGCACGGGGGCATTTTTAGCGGAAGTGTTCCAGCAGATCGCTTCAAATCGGGGATCCACGTCCGCAGCCAAGACCTTGACCCACTTGATCGAGGATGTCTCGGGCAGCGATGTCCTTTATCCATCGATCGTCCTCGCACGGTCGCGCTTGTGCGCGATCCTTGCCAACGCTGGCATTCCCGCGTCCCCGGATGATCTGGAAGGGGTGCAGCATTGCGATGCCCTCGCGGATGAAACGCTTGCTCTGGTGGAGGAACAAGATCCTGCCGCGAGCAGGTTGCTTGTCATTATCGGGAATCCCCCGTATTCGGTGAGCTCCTCGAACAAGAACGCGAGGATCGAGACCCTCATGCGAGCCTACAAGGATAACCTCGATGAGCGCAACATGCAACCGTTGAGCGATGATTATATCAAGTTCATCAGAGTGGCCCAGTGGCGGGTCGACCTGCGCGGGCGGGGCATCGTGGCCATCATCACGAACAACTCGTTCGTCTACAAGATCATCCACCGGTGTATGCGGGAGAGTTTAGTGGAATCATTTGATCACGTGTTCGTTCTCAACCTCCACGGCAATTCAAACATCGGCGAGCAGGCGCCCGGTGGCGGGTCCGACGAGAGTGTGTTCGACATCCGTGTCGGCACGGCCATCGTCTTTCTCGTCAAGACCGGGCAACCGGTCGATCATAACATCCTGTACCACGAGATCTTCGGGGATCGGCAGGTCAAGCACGCGTTTTTGCTCGGGAACACGGTCTCGTCAATCCCGTTCGAGCAGGTAGTGCCTAGGCCGCCGAATTACTTCTTCATCAGCACGAACCTCGGCCTCGAGGAGGAGTACAACCAGCACCCGTCCGTGCGGGACATTTTCGTGGAATCGATCATCGGCGTGAAGACGCACCGGGACGATTTCATCGTCGAGGTCTCAAAAGACCGGCTCGTCGCCAAGTTGCAGGTATTGCTCGGTCCGGAGACTGATGCCGAGATCAAGGCCACGTTTTCCCTGCGGGACTCCGAGGCCTACATCCACGCGGTCAGGGCCATCCTGCAGCGCGATGGCATCCAAGACGACCTCCTTCTCCCCTATCAATACCGGGCCTTCGACCGCCGCGTGATCTACTATTCGCCGGCGTTCGTGACGCGGGATCGCCTTCGCGTGATGCGGCACATGCTGCCGGGCGGAAACATCGCGCTCGTGACGACTCGCCTGCTCAGCGCCGGCGAGTTCACCCACGTGTTCGCCTCCTCGCTCGTTGGCGATATCGGGCTGCTTTCGTCACGCACCAGCGAGTCGGCCTATTTCTTCCCCCTCTACGTGGTCGGTAGATCCGGCACCATGGCCTGCAACCTCGCCGGATCGTTCCTGGATCGCTTGGCCGCCCTGTATCCGGACGGGACCGTGGATCCCGAGACCGTATTCGCCTATATCTATGCCATCCTCCACCATGACGGGTACCGCCGCCGGTACATCGACTACCTCAAGATCGATTTCCCGCATGTTCCCCTCGTCGGCGACCGGGCCGTGTTCGAGCGTCTCGCCTCGCTCGGTCGTGCCCTCGTGGACGTGCACGCTGGCAAGACAGACTTGCCTCTGCCGCCGTTCCACGAACCGGTGCTCTTGGGCACCGCGAGGCACGACGCACGGGCATTGCGCCTCTACCTGAACAAGAGCCACTTCCTGCCTGACGTGCCTGCCGCGACGTGGGCGTTCCGCATCGGGAACTATCCCATCCTGCAGAAGTGGCTCCGGGCGAGGAAGGGGCTCGTGCTGCCGCCCAGGGACTTGCAGGTGCTCGCGGGCATCGTGCGGGACATCGGCACGACACTGGAAATCCAGCGTGCCATCTCGTCAATATCGATTCCGTTCGACCAACCGGGCGAGGCGATTCGTGCGTGATTGGCAGCCTCGGGGATTTCCAGACCCCGCGTGCCTTGGCCGATCGGGTCATGGCCATCCTGAAGGCAAGCGGCATCAATCCGCAGGTGATCATCGAACCGACTTGCGGCAGTGGAAACCTAATCGTATCGGCACTCGACACGTTTCCCGAGATCGAGCAGGTGTATTCCGTCGAACTCCAGCCGCGGCACGAGCGTGAATTCTGGAAAGCCATGGGCGATTGGCCAGATAGAATTACCATCGAATATCATGTCGACGATGCATTCGTGCACGAATTTCCAGTGGACCAGTTTGCAGGCAAACAGGTATTAGTGCTCGGCAACCCGCCGTGGGTGACCAATTCCGCTATGGGTGCCACCGAAAAGTTCAATCTTCCGCGAAAAGAAAACTTCAAGCACGTGCGCGGCATCGAAGCGCTCACGGGAAAGGGCAATTTTGACATCGCCGAGAGCATCATCCTAAGGGTGGCTCGACAGGTAGAGTCCCTCTCTCCAGAAATTGCGTTTCTCTGCAAGATCACGGTATGCCGAAACATCGTCCGGGATGCCCACGTGCTTGACTTACCCGTGACCTCTTCACGCATGTTCACGTTCGATGCAAGGAAAGCATTCGGCGTGGCGGCCGCAGGGGCACTGTTCACCGCGAGGCTTGGTATTGGGAGCGTCGAAACGTGCAAGGTGTCGTCGATCGATACACCTGACGAGATCGAGCGTTCCTTCGGGTGGGTGAACGACCGCTTCGTTTCTGATTGCGCACTCTACCAAAAGAGCAATGCGATCGCGGGCCGCTGCCACGTGGAGTGGCGACAAGGGCTGAAACACGACGCCGCCAAGATTTTCATCCTGAAAAGTGACGATGTTTGCGGATTCGTTAACGGGATAGGCGAGCACGTGGAAATCGAATCCTTGATTCTCTACCCGTTCGTGAGGGGAACCGATCTCAAGGCAAGCATGATAACATCAACTGATGCTTCTTGCATCGTCACGCAGCACCATTTAGGGGAAGACACGACCTGGATCGCCAGCGAGTGCCCCCTTGCGTGGCAGTACCTTGCCGCGCACAAGCAGTCTCTCGATGCCAGGAAGTCCAGCATGTATCGAGGTAAGCCACCATTCTCCATGTTCGGCATCGGTGAGTATGCATTCACGCCGTATAAAGTCGCCATCGCGGGCTTTGCAAAGGAGCAGACATTTTCCCTCGTTCTACCGCTCGGGGGCAAGCCAGCCATGTTAGATGATACCTGCTACTTTCTCCCCTTTCCCGAGATTGGGCCGGCCTTAATCGCCTTTCACGCGTTAAATATGCCGATTACACGAGAGTACCTTGCCTCAGTGAGTTTTCCTGAGGGCAAGCGCGTCACGACAAAAGAAATTTTGATGGGATTGGACATAGTAAAATTGCTCGATTTGGCCTCCCCGGAGGAAATCGAGGCTAATATCGCGGCCATTTCCGAAAAACTCGCTAGGACTGGGGAAATTTTCGACGTTGCAGCCACCACCAGAGAAGGGTTTCGCTGGTTCAGGGAAGGGCCGAAAATTCACCTCGTTGATCTCGTTCCCGACAAAATTTAGGCAATGTTTTGAAAAAAAATATTAAGGCATCAATCGATCAAAAACCTATTTAACTAATAGTTTGGTTAAAGGACACATGGGAATCGAGCACGCTGCTAACCAACCTTACGTTTCGTCGCGAGATAACGAGGAAGAAATCGATGAGTCTGCAGTCGGAAACGCTCTCTTGAACCGGCCCAAAACAGAAAAAGGCTCTGGTCCCTTGGTCGGGCTGCCACGCGAGATGGACAATCAGGCCCAGCCGGAACATGGATGGAACCATAAGAAACCATCCATTCCCCTTCCTATTCAACACTTCAACGCAAATAATCCAACTCCCTCTCCCCGCATCATACACAAATCGCTCGTCCAGAAAGCGGCCACAGTTCCCGTTCCCGTTCGAGATGTCGCAGTACCTAAGGCCTCGGTCCCCCCAGTCCCTGCAAACACGGAAATAGGCAGCATTCCTCCGCAAGAGGAAGTGATCCCGCACGGGCTCTCGCCAAACGAGCAAGCGGCCATCAGGGACGAGATCTTTCTCGAGGTGATGGACAAGGTTCGCACCGGCATCGCGACCGAAACGTATGGAAAGATGAACGAGATCGCGAAGAAAGAAGTCGATTTCACGCTCAAGAACAAGACGCAAGCAGCGTGCGAATCGTGGCTCAAGTCCCGATTCAGGCCACAAATCAAGAGCGAGCTCAAGGAAGAGATTTCCACGACCCTGCATGATGCTTTGCTTGCAGAGGTCAAGAACGATGTTCGTGCCGAGCTCGCGGGCGAGATCAAGCAGGAGATACTCGCGAAGGTGGGCACGGACCTTAAAGCCGCCGTGGTCACCGACCTTAGGGCCAGCGTGCTGGCTGAAATCAACGAGTATGCCGCCAAAAAAACCGACATCCTCGTGAAAAAGGCCAATATTAACAACCCAGTTCACCTCGTTTTAATCGACTTCAACAATTTGTGGGGAATGACTGATAAGTTCAATTATCTGAAGCGGCCCACCGCGACGACGCTATTCGGGCACTTGCGGGATATCCTGCTCGATGCTGACGACTCATTCTCGCCCGATCGGCTACAGGGGCATCTCCTATACTCCAAAAATCGTGAATGCGACGTGAAAAGCTTCAAGTCGGGCGCTGACCGGGATCCCATTGTCGCTGCCATGCTCGGGCGATTTGTTCCAGAGATGAATTCCGACCGGAAACGCAATGGTGGTGATCATGGATTCTGCGACGTCGATGTGACTCTCGGCGTGCGAGCCACCGAGGCGATCGTGCGGGATGGCGAGCGCATCCTGTCCATGACGATCGTGAGCGGTGATGGTGATTTCACGTCGGTTATCGAGATGGCGCGGCGGTACGGTGTCTTCCCTATCGTGATATCCTTCCGGGAAGGCATTTCAGACGCGCTGCGAACCGGCGCCGGGGAAGTCCATTACATGAATGATTGGTGAACTCTAACTATTTTTAAGGCCCTTCTTGCGGCAGCCTATTTAAGGCTTAACAGGGGAGAAGGTGATCGGTGATTAATTACGGATATATATTTGATAAATCAAGGCCAACCAGAGAAAATCAGTAATACCATCCTATCGAGCGGCGATGCTTACATCGTCGACCCCGGTGAAGGGCCGGTCTACAACTGGAACGGCACCAATGCGGCGGTTGACGAGAAAGAAGCTGCCGCGGTCCTAGCGGAGCAGATGGCCAGGGATCGGGGTGCGGTACCGGTCACGATCGACCAAGGCGATGACACGCAAGAGGCGAAGGATTTCGTGGTGCTGTTCGCGGAGGAAGGCGGCGTGAAGATCGTAGACAAGAGCTTGGCACAGAGCATCCTGACGACACCCGAGAAGCCGAGCGACGTGCCCACCATGTTCAAGATTTCCAGTGCCGATTTCGGAGGCGACATCAACAACATGCAGGCCGAACAGGTCGAGTTCAAGAAGAAGAACCTGGACACGAACCTCTGCATGGTAGTCATCGATCACGCGGTAAACACCATCTATGTATGGATGGGCGCGGCATCAAACGTGAAGGAGAAGGCGGTCGCGGGCCGCGTCGCCAGGAACTTCCAGCACGACCTTCCGGGCTTGACGAGGGAGGAGTACGTGGATGAAGGCGACGAGCCCGAGGAATTCTGGGCCATCTTCGGGTAATCCTGTTTTCGGATATCTATTCGAATTTTTGCTTTTTTAATGCATTGGCATCGAAATCTATTCAAGATCAAAGGCCTAGCCACTAGCCATGGCAGAATATTCACTTCCTGACCTGCGGTATCAGGCGCAAGCCGCGCTGCGAGACGAGGCGTCTCTACGGCAACACATGAACTCATTCAAGCTCGAACCGAAGTTTTCTGTCGGCATATGGTACTTCGCGCCCGGTGGCGGCCGCTTCCACGACCGGTACGTGCCCGAGATGAGCATCCCGGAACGCATCGAGATCGCAAAAAATGAGCTCGCGCCACTCGGCGTGACCGGCATCGAAGCGCACTATCCCGTCGAGATCAACGAGGACAACATCGACCTCTACAAGGACCTCGAGGCATCGTCGGGCATCCGGGTGGTCGGCATCCCTTTCGCCCACTTCTTCGACAAGGGCTTCGAGTTCGGGTCGCTGTCCAACCCCGACCCCGTGATCCGCGAGAAGGCCATCGACATCGCCGAAGGGGCTCTCAAGCTCGTGAAGGAAATGGGCGCCGGCGCAGCCATCTCGTGGCCGGGCATCGACGGCTACACCTATATGTTGGGCACGATCTATCCCTGGATGTGGCAGAATTTCGAAAAATCCCTCGCAGCCGCGATGGACAGGGTCCCCGGCGTGCGCGTCGCCATAGAGCCGAAGCCCTACGAGCCCGCTCCTAACAACATCTACAGGACGACAGCCGAAGGCGTCCTGGCATGCCAGCGCATCGCCAGCTACCTCCAAGACGAGACGAACGTGGCCCTTGTCAAGGAAGGGCACGCCATGATCGGCCTGAACCCCGAAGTCGGTCACGTGACGATGGGCGGCGAGCCCCTCGCGGCGGCATATTGTCTCGTCGGTATGAATGGCATGCTCGCCCACACGCACTGGAATTCCCAGCCCTTCGGCAACTACGACCAAGACCTGAACGTCGGTGTTGTTAACATCCAGGAAACCATGGCACTCCTCTATGTCTTGAAAATGATGGGTTACAAGGAGTATTTCGGGATCGACATCAACCCAGAACGTATGCCCGTGCAGAAGGCCGTCGAGATCAACATCAGCGCCATCACCAAACTCAACGCGAAGATCGAATCTCTGCCGCACGACGAAATAATCGACATCGCGCTCAATCCGACATCCCACCGAGGCGATCTCGAATCGTTGCTGTTGAAATATCTTTAACTCGACCATAGCCCGAACACGAGGCATGATACATGTTCCATTCAAGCCAACCGAAGGGAACCGAAGGGTTTGGTTCCCTTTGTTCACGTGTTTTCGGCTCTATTCACGTCAGGTAAGCTTCAATGGGCGTTTAACTTCAATTTCGGGGTATGGGAATTGTTCCGCTTCATAAATTCGAGCAAATCTGATAGTCAATTCAAGTTCAGAAACCTGCGATAGATGATTGACCACGATATAGCCCTTTTCTTCTGGATGGATGACCCTCTCGTTCCTGATAAGAAAACCACCCGAATTCATCCGGGTGCTCAGGTTAAATAACATCGCAAACACGATGACCTCCCAGAAGGTAACCGCCTTGTGTTTCGGACCGTCGAGTTTTTGATGGAAATGGTAGGTCTTCGCGCACCTTTCCGCAATGCTTAAAAGAGTTGTAGGAGAAATTCCTATTGCGGCCTTATATTTATCCAAACGCCGTGTATGGCGTTTCCCGTGAATTGTCTGGCCTGACATGTTTACGGGAAATGCAAGGTTCATCTTTAAACCTTTAAAAATAGGAATTCATCTTCCCCCGTAACTGATTAAAAAAGGAATAGTGAACGATATGAACACGATCAAGGCATCTAATGATGATGTGAAGACGCCCAATAACACGGGAGGTTATCCTGCTAAAGTACTACTTATAATGACCTCATGTGCATTGCTAATCAATTATGTCGAAACCATGGTCATTCCTGGCATTCCACACATCCAATCTGACCTATCAACGACATCAACCATCGCGTCCTGGATCACATCCGCTTTCCTAATTGTTGGAGCGGCCGTCTCGCCGCTATTTGGAAAACTCGGCGACATCTACGGTAAAAAAAAGATTTTGCTTGTCGTCTTGACCTTCTACATTATCGGTGTGGGATTGGCAGGTTTCTCTTCTAACATATATATGCTGATAGGCTCAAGAGCAATCCAAGGAATTGGTTTCGCCGTGATACCATTAGGATTAGCGCTAGTTACAGATAACTTCCCCAAGGAAAGAGTGGCTACGGCCCAAGGTATAATAAGCGGAACATTTGCAATTGGTGCCACTCTTGGCTTAATAATAGGGGCTTACGTTGTGCAAGACCTCAGCTGGCAATGGGCTTTCCATACGGCTTTCATTCTAAGTATAATCTTGTTTGTTCTTGTGGCAGTTATTCTCAAGAAAGACGTGTCCGGAGGGAAAGGTAAAGTAGACTACATCGGGGCCACCATATTGATGGCTGGCGTGGTTCTCGTTTTGGTGTACATAACCGAAGGCCCAACTTTAGGATGGCGTTCTTACGAGAACATCTCAATCCTTGTACCGGGCCTCATTTTGACCGTTCTCTTCTTCGTAGTAGAGCACAAACGGGCATCTCCACTCATGCAACTAAAGCTGCTAAAAATAAGAAACGTGCTTATCGCAAACTTGGTCGGTTTAGTCTCAAGCGTTGCCATGTTCCTGATCTATTTCGCCGTCGTTTACTACGCACAATACATCCCGCCATATGGATTGGGATTGAGCATTATCAATACCGGTTTAACACTTGCCCCGGCCACCGTTTTGATGTTGATTGTCGGACCGATAATAGGTCGACTCGTCACCAGGATAGGGCCAAAGCCCATATTATTCCTTGGCTCGTGCATTACTATTATTGGCCTCCTCTTGTTCATCTATAATAGGGGCACCAAAATAGATCTGACAATAGATTCCGCCTTCGGACTCATTGGAGTGGTGGCGGTTCTGATACCGATCGTTAACATGGTCGCAATGTCAGTACCCAAGGAATATATTGCTGTTGGTATGGGAATGAACATCATGTTGAGAAACCTCGGAGGCGCAATCGGCCCAGTGCTCGCCACCACCATAATGTCGACTTACTACGTTACCGTAAACTTTTTTGGCACCAAAATTAATTTTGCAAGCTCGACTGCCTTTAACATTATTTTTGCCACAGGCATTGTGCTTGCGATCGTTGTAATCCTACTATGCTTGACGATTAAAAACTACACTTTTGCTAAAAACACCACCAAAAATGTCGACAAATGATATTATGGAATCAACTTGTTCCCGGGAGCATTACACTATCAACCGATAGTTTATTTTGCTCTTTTCACTTTTTTTTAAGAAAGGCCGGGTGGTTGTAATTGACCGTTAATTTCAAACTTGGGTAATCTTGGATATTTGTCTGAGATGCCCAAATCATGAGTCCCGGAAACTGGACAGGACTTTTTAAAACACCTTATCCACGTTCCCGCAATTAACAAGGGCAAGACAGCATCCAGCGAGACATCGTTGAACTGGTATATCTTTGACAGGTAAAGCAACACCGCATAGACGTCCATGACCTCAGGGCTCACGAAGTTCCCGGAGGCTTTGCGTTGCGCCACGAAATGCCGTAACGGTCGCTCTGCAGCGTTGTTATCGGGTGGAACGTCGTCGTGTTCCAGGTAGGTGAAAAAAAAAACGCCGTCACGTGCCGCTTCCAAGCATCTTTTCCAGATTCCATTGGATGATCTGTTCCAAGATTTCGAGAAACCCTTCCGTTTCGGGTTTCGACGCGACGTAATCGCAATGTTCCTTGAGGAACCGGCTGGCGTTTGACGGGCAGGCCTTGTACCCGCACTTGGAGATGAACGACCAGTCCCCGTCCGAATCACCGATCCCGGCAATCGACTCGAAGCTCGCACCGACCACGTTGACCAGCAGCTCGGCCCCGGTCCCCTTGTCGATGCCCGGCACGCCCACGTTGATGTAGTTGGGCCCGTCGTCGATCTCGAAATCGGCCGATAGGTCATTCTTCGCCATGAACTCCTTGAGATCAGAAAGGCATTCTTCCTTGTCGATCGAACCGACTTCGAATTGAAACGACATCATGAAAACCTTCCCGACCTGCAGGTACCGGTAGTAATGCGGGAACTTGGCCATGAATCCGGATTGGAGCCTGGCGATGCGGCTAATGACATCTGGCGTGAGCTTGGGGTCAACGGTCACGTGCACGAACGACCCGTCGATGGACACGATGGCCGCACCCCGCTCGATGACGTGCGGTTTGGAAATGTTGTTCAGGAGCTGGGCGTAGAGGATGGTGTAGCTCTGGTCCCAGCCCGTGTTCAGGTACAATGCGGGAATGGCAGGATCCCCCGCCGATCTCTCGATGATGTCGCGGATGCGCTTGATGCCGTTGAAGTCAAGCGCCCGCCCGTACACGGCCGAATCGATGGTCCCGTTGATGTCGCTGATAACGGACTTGATCATTACTTCAGGCTTTTTCTGTGTCCTACGATCGAGATCTTGGAGGTGCCTGTTCCGGGCCATTATATATCGCAGAATTTCCAGTACTCCTTGCGCCTCTTGCTTGGACGCCACGAACTCGCACCGCTGCTTTAGCACCTCGCTCGCGTTGGCAGGGCACGCGCTGAAGGCGCACCGCTCGAGGAAATCCCAATCACCCGTCGAATCTCCGATGCCGGCGATGTTTTCCGTCGAGAGTTCGCCATCGATTTCCAAGAGCAAGTCGAGCCCGCTGCCCTTGTTTATGCTCGGATGGACGATATTGATGAAATTGTGGCCCACGTCCACGCGGAAGGGAAACTCATGATCATTGATGAATGATGAAATGTCCGCGGCGCAATCATCCTTGTCTTGGTTGCCTAATTCGAAGAGAAAAGATATCATGTAACGCTTGCCGTGCTGCAGGTAACTCCTGTATAGAGGAAAGGCGTCCAAGAAAGCCTCTTGCAACTGATCGAACTGGGCAAGCACCTCGGGCGTGAGGGCTTCGTGCAGGTGATACTGGAGTTCCGCGCCGTGGATCGAAGCGATTGCCGCTCCCATCTCGATGATGAAGTAATGGAATGCATCGAGGATCTTGGCCATCAGTTCCGTATGGTTCACGTCCCTGCCCGTGTTCAAGACCAACAAGGGAATGCAAGGATCTCCGTGGTATTGCCAGCTGATGTCCTGGATCTGTTGCAGGCTGTCAAGATCGAGTGGTTTTCCGAACTCAACTGGTGATAGACAACCATCAATATCGATGATAATTGCTTTGATCATCTTGGTAATGGGCATGGTTTGGACCCTGATTTCCTATAAGAAATGCATTGCCCGGGGGTTATGTTTATTGACAGACGTACCAAGTTTTAAGTAACCATGACGATCATGATAACTTAATCATGACAATCGAACAGCTAGAATTCACCGAGGAAGCGGGGGATATCGATGCCCATGACGTGTGTATATTCGCTCTTTCGACCTGCGGATTTTGCAAGGCTTGCTTGCGGTTCCTGCGTGAAAAAAGCGTGAAATTCAGGTATGTATATTACGATCTGCTCGACAACGAGATCAAGGACGAAGTGCGCAATGAACTCAAGGAAAAGTACAGCCAGCGGATCATGTTCCCCTTCGTGATCGTCGATGAAGGCACCGACGCCATGAAGGTCATCGTAGGCTTCAAGGAGGAAGAGTTGAAATCGTCATTGGATCTATGAACCAAATGGATGTGCATCTACCATGCCAGCTCCCAGAATTCCTAAAACTAAGGAACAAACCCGGACTTTCGTCGCAATGACAGCCGAGAAACAGGGATGGGTGGTCAATCCCGACGAGGAGTTCGTGGACCTACTCTACGAAGGATTTATAACCAATTTCAACAGGTATGGTTACTTTTCCTGTCCTTGCCGCGCTGCCTCGGGCGTGCGAGAGAAAGACGCGGACATCGTTTGCCCGTGCGCGTATGCCCGGCCAGATCAAGCCGATTTTGGCTATTGCTATTGTGGCTTATACCTCACGCCTGAATTCGCCGAGACCGGTGAAAAACCAAAGCCAATAGACGACCGGCGGAACGAAGAGAAATACATGCAATAGTCTGAAAAATCGCGAGATTGCCACGCAACCTTCTAGTTCTCTTTTTTCTTGATCGAAATTTCAAGGCCCTGCTCGTCGATGCCGATCGTCGCCGTTTTCTCGAAATAGGCCTCGTCAGCCGTGAACTTGAGGTAATCACCAGCGTCCCTTTTGAACGACCTCTGATAAGCGTTGTGGACGATGGCCATGCCACCGGGCTTGATCTTCGGATATGCTTTTTTCAGGAACGTGTAGTTGATGCGCTTGTTGCTCTTGCCGCTCTCGGGATCCTTGCCGTTGGCATCCATGTAGAGCAGGTCGATCTCGTTGTCCTCCCACCGCTCGATCGTCTCGAACCCGTCCTCGGTGTAGACCTCGACCGGCGCGTCGCCCTTGATCTCGTTGAAGTTATCGGTGCAGATGCGACCGTTGTTGGCATCGAGTTCGACGGCCCCAAGCCTCGTAGCATCGTAAAGGTGCTGGATCGCTGGGCCAAATGACCAAGCAATAGGATTGCCGGTGAAGATGCTGAACCCGAAAATCGTCTTGGGCTGGGCGATGTAGCTGATGGCGTAGAGAAGCCGTTCCACGGGCGGGTTAATGGCCGTCCAGAAGATGAAGAAGGTCTCGTGGATGAGCGTTCGATACTCCTCGAACTTGGCATGATCGTAGGATGTATCGTCGATGAACCCGAGCCGATTCATCTCGGCGAGCACCGTGTCGACCTTCGCATTTTCCTGTTTTGGAGATTCGTTCGTCATTTTCTTCTGGAACGGCCGTTCTTTCGAGTGGTACCAGACTTTGTCCCATTCTTTCCTTGTAATGAGCGTGCGCATGAACCGCTACAAAACATGTCGGGATTTAAAGGAATATTTAAAAAACGCAACGTACCTTTTCAAGTGGCAGGGACTCGGGACCTGTTACCAAAAGGCTTAACTCGTTTCCACATATGACGCGCGTAGCATTCAAGGAAGAGATTTCATGTCACAACTCACGGATGAAATGAAAACCGACCGCGACGAGCGGGAAGAAGCATCGCTCAAGCATTTCAATGATTGGTCCCGCACGTACGAGGGTTCCATTGCGCAACGGTTTTTTTTCGATCGCATTCACAAGGCGGTGCTCGCGCAGGCGAAGAAGGTCGCTGAACCAGGGATCCTTCTCGATGTTGGATGCGGGACGGGAAGGCTCCTGCGGGCAGCCGCAACGCTGTGGCCAAGTGCCTCCCTCATCGGCGTCGACGCGGCCGATGGCATGGTCGAGGTTGCACGCGCCCTCACCCCCGAGGCGACCGTCCACTTGGGTACGGCGGAAACCCTGCCCCTGCCTGATGCCTCCGTGGACTTGGCCGTGAGCACGGTGTCCTTCCACCACTGGGGTGACCAATCAGCGGGAATACGTGAAATCGCAAGGGTACTCCGTCCTGGCGGGCATTTCTTCTTGGCAGACTCCGCCCCGCCGACGTGGATGATGAAGTGGACGAACCGCTCGGGCCACTCGTTGTTCCAGAGCAAGGCGCGGGTGCGGATCCTGTTCGAGGGCGCTGGACTCCACGTGATCGTGCAGAAGTGGATCCTACTCCCGTTCATGACCCTTACCGGTGCAGTGCGAAATGAAAAGACTGAAAACGGTGAAGGCAATTGAGTTCCAGTCTGAATTCCATTCTGATTAACGCGATAGTGGTCGTAACATTTGCTCTCCTGTTCTATTCGATTGGTGTCCTGACCGAGCAACGAAAATCCCACCTGTCGAAGAGGGTGCTCTTGTTCGTGACGGCTGGCGTCTGTTGCGATGTCGCATCAACCACGCTGATGATTATCGGATCCGGAAACATCCCGTTTACCATTCATGGGTACTTGGGCTATTCGGCGCTGGCATTGATGCTCATCGACACGGTGCGGATTTGGAAGTTTTGGAAAGGACCGAACGGCACTGAAAAGGTTCCCCGGAACCTGCACCTCTACACGAGGATTGCTTATTGCTGGTGGGTTATCGCGTACATCGCAGGGGCGGCCATCTCAATGGTTTTGTTTACTTGAACATAAATATTCATCACTTTTTATATCGAAGAGCAAAAAAAGTAGTTTATTGGCTAGTAGCCAAATAAAGAATCCTGCCGCCGGACGATCCCCCTAACTTCGCAATGCTGTGTGGTACCTGTCGAGATAATGGAAGTCGTCGAACGCCGGGTGCACGACGCTCAAGTCCACGTTAAACCGATCCTGGACCGATAGAAGGTGGCCCGTGGAACCATTAGTCAAGTGGCAATGAAAGTTGATTATACCGCTCTTTGCTTAACCACCCTGAAAAAGATATTTATAGAAGTGCAAATCGCAAATTTTTTTTTGCGGGGATCTCGATTTTAAATCAGGTGTTGTTTTTGAGTGAACCAGAAAAATTCGAATTCAAGGCCGAAATCGACAAGTTACTTCACATCCTGTCGCAGTCCCTGTACCAGCACAAGGAGGTCTTTCTCCGGGAGCTCGTCAGCAACGCGGCGGATGCACTCACTAAAATCAAGTACATCCAGCTCACTGACAAGGATGTTGAGGAGTTACCACTCGAGATCGAGATCGGCTTTAATTCCAAGGAAAAGACCATAACGATTCACGACGCCGGCATCGGCATGACCAAGCAGGAGCTCGTGGACAATCTCGGCACGATTGCCGGCTCAGATTCCGAAAAATTCTACCAGCGGCTCAAATCCGCCCAAGAAACTGAAGGCAAGAAAGAAATCGACTTGGACATCATCGGCCAGTTCGGGGTTGGATTCTATTCCGTCTTCATGGTGGCCCAAAAAGTTAGGGTCGTGTCAAAATCTTACAAACCCGACGAGCCAGCCAACGCGTGGGAATCCGAAGGTACAGGCGAGTTCACGGTCGAACCCGCCGAGAGGGAAAAGCGGGGTACCGACGTCATCATCTACCTGAAGGAGGACGAGGCCGAGTATGCCGCCCAATACCGCCTGCGGGAGATCGTCAAGAAATACTCGAATTACATCCCCTTCCCGATCTTCATCAAGGAGGAGGGGAAGACCGAGGTCGACGTGAGTACCGACGAGGAAGCGGAAGCCAGTGCGGCAGCCGAACCGAGCGAGGAAGCGCCTACCGTCGCGGAGGGTGAGGAAGCTTCTCCCGAGGGTGAGACCCCTGCCGCGCCAAAGAAAGCGGAACGCATGCCCGTGAACGAATTGGTGCCGATCTGGAAGAAGAAACCCGCGGACATCACGGAGGACGAGTACAAGAGTTTCTACCACTTCGTATCCGGCCGGTACGACGAGTACAGCCAGTTGATCCACTACAACGTCGACGGGCAGGTCCAGTTCAATTCCATCTATTACATACCCGCCACGCAGTCGAGGGAATTCATGCAACGTGATGTGGAATACGGGCTTGCCCTGTATTCCAAGAAGGTGCTCATCATCCAGCACTGCAAGGATCTGATCCCGCAGTGGATGCGGTTCGTGACTGGCATCGTGGATTCCGAGGACATCCCGCTCAACGTGAGCCGAGACACGATCCAGAACAACCGGGTCATCGCCAAGATCAGCGACCTGATCGTCAAGAAATTCCTGTCCGAGCTCGAGACCATGGCCGAGAAGGAGCCCGAGAAGTACGAGAGCATCTGGAAGGAGTACAGCTATTTCTTCAAGGAGGGCATGGTCTCCGAGCACGCGCTCAAGGACCGGTTGCTCGCCCTGTTGCGGTTCCACACGTCCACGACCCCCGCGGGCTGGCGTAGCCTTGCCGATTACATCAAGGACATGCCCGAGGCCCAGCAGGAAAAGAAGGAAATCTATTACCTGGTCGGGGAAAACGTCGCGACCATGAAGATCTCGCCGCACATGGGCCAGTACAACAAGACCGGCACCGAGGTCATCTTTTTCACGGAGCCCGTTGACAACTTCCTCATGATGAACATCGGGGAATACAAGACCAGCTCCGGCGAGGGCGACGAGAAGACGGAGTTGACCTACAGGTTTGTCCCGATCGACACGGCGGCCAAGAAGAAAAAGCAAGAAAAGATGGCCAAGGAAGGCGAGGAATCAGAAGGGGAGCAACCAAAGGAAGAGGAACTGTCAGAGGAAGCGAAAGCGTTCTTGGAGCGCGTTAAGGCGGTGCTCGGCAACAAGATTATGGATGCAAAGATGTCGTCCGAATTGTACGACAGTCCCTTCCGGCTCGCCAATCCTTCGGAAGGCATGACTTCGTCGATGCAGCGCGTGATGCGGTACTGGTCCATGAAGCAATATGGCAAGGAGTTCGAGATCCCTCGCAAGGTTTTCGAGTTCAACCCCGCGCACCCGATGGTCCAGGAACTCGTGCGGCTCTGTTCGGAGGATCCCGAGAACGGACGCATCAAGCCAGTCATCATGCAGGCTTTCGACAATTGCCTGCTCGTTGAAGGGGACCTTCCCGACGCGTCGAAGATGGTCCCGCGGGTGAACCAGCTGCTCGAGATGGTGATGCTCCGCAATGATGACGTACCCAATCCCGCCGAGGGTATCGAGGACGAGGAACCGGAGGGCTACGACCACGACCTCGGCGACGAGGAATTGAATGAACTGGATCTCGATGATGAAACAGACGGTACCGGCGAGGTTCCACCCGAAGAGCCATCGGATGCGACTACTATTGATTCGGATTCCGATGCAGGCGAGTCTGACGAAAACGTGGAAAACGAGTGAATCCTTCACTTTTTTACATTTTCTGATGTAGCAGTGAGGTATTTGGCTCTGCATAAAAATCGTGGGGCTTTCTTGATTCAAAATGCGAGGCCTTCCAAGGCCACCCGCATATCGTGCGGAAAGTGGAGACAAGCCATTGCCTCGGGCTCAGGTCAGCTTCCATTGTCGGTCGAAGATGTTTTTTTATCCGGGACCGTTCATGTTGTTACGTGCTGATCGCAAATGAACTTGGCTGAGCAGCTCCTATTATTAGCAATCGACGAGCATCAAGATGCAATTTACAAGGATTCGGATTTTGACTTGGATAGAGAACTCAAGGCCGCGCTTAGCAAGGACCTGTTTTTCCTGCATCGTATAGGAAAGGGCGGAATTTTCCCAAAGATAATCGATGATCGGACGACCAACGACCCCCTTCTGGATGAGATGCTCACTTTCATCAAGTTATGGCGAATCCCTGCCTTCTTTCCGGCGGTCCGAAACAAGGTAGCTGCATCCTTGGAACGAAAAAGACTTATCGAAATCAAGCATCAGAACGCATTCGTAGCGAATTTCTTGCATCTCATCGACGAGACAAAGAAGACCGAGATTATTGACAACATCAAGCACGCATTGGATGAATTTGACATCTCAAACCCGCGGATTAACACCCTTATCGAATTATTTCAAGCAGCAAATCTCATCGAACACTATTTTACCGATAATAGTGCGGCATATGCAAAAATTAATTCTTTCCTTCATAAAGCAGAAGCTTCCGAAATGGACGATGCCCGATCCAAATCGGAAGAAAATAGCCGAGCACAAAAGCCGGATTCATTGAAAATGGCGAATGTACCCGAACCGGAGATACTTCAGGATATAAGCTTGATGCGGGAATATTTACTGGGTAAAGAAATTATTCCCCTCGAAGAACTTGAAGAAGCATATCCGCATACTAAAGATCTTGATTATAACGGGCTTCACCATCTTCTGTCTCGGTTTCGCCCGGAACTATACTGGGAAGTACAAGTCAATGATGAGTACAAGCCAATTTTTATCATATCTGATGTCTATGCGGGACAGGCCTTGGATTTGGCTGCATGGGCGTTTCGCGACATGCCTGGTCAGACCGTGAAGCCTGATTTGATAAATATGGCTTTCAAGTTCCCTCTCGACATCGACGTGCACGCGATGATCGTCCGGGTGCACGAGCAACGCCTTTCGAAATTAATTTTTGAACCTATCCTGAGCGGGAAGGGCGGAATCGTCATCAAGCAGGCCATCTCGACTGAACAGTCGGGCGAGCTATCCGCCTATTTCGATGAGATAAAGGCCAAGATCGCCAGTTATGCCAATATCCTCCTTGACAAGGTTAAAGAAGATGGTGACTTGACTCGAAGGGCAGTGGCCATCGAAAGTGGGTACAACCGATTAGCGAGCAGGAATGATTCAAACAGGATTGCGGCCAAGCTCAATGATACCAATGAAAAGATCGAACTCCAGAAATCCGAAATTGAGGCAATGCTGGGAGATATGAAGACAGAGATCGCAATGATCTCGGACGAAATCGAAGAAAGCGGCGGGAAGGTCGATATTCTTCTTGCCCTGCACCCAGAGAAATTCGTCCCCTTGGTCAGAAAACTTGAAAAACTAGTCCAGAAGAGCGATCATCTCAATGAAAAAATCACCTACGAGCTCGCATCCATCATCCCAGCGGATCGTTTCAGCATCCTGAGCGCGGCAGAGATCTGTGACATATTGGAGAGCATCAAGGACAACGAGCTTTCACCAAGCGAGCACGATGTTCTTGAAAGCATCGGGGAAGCCGCAAGCCTCCTCGAGATCTTCGAGGATGCCCAAGATCTTCTCAAGGTCACCAAGTTAAATGACAGCAAGCTGCTCAGGTCTATCCAAGATTTTTTCACGCAGCACCCGAAGTGGAAGGCGGCGTTCACGACACTACCGCAAATGGCAAAATACATACCTTTCGTGTCTAGCTTTGTGGCGGTTCTCGACGCCCATTAATTGCCTCACGCAATGGGTCACGCAATTGCCTCACTTATGCCATCACGAAGGCAGATTTGCATTTAATCCAAGAAATTCCTTGGTCCATTTTCCACGGAATGCTTGGAACGCATAGGAGTGCCTTACCGAATGATGACAGGCCTATGATGCAGATTAATGTTAAAAATTATGATCGATCAATGAATTTTGACCATGTAATGAATACAAACGGTGAATCACGTGATTCGATAGAATCCGTTAATATTTTTCAAAAAGCCTTCTGCCTTTAGCTGCATGATTATGGGCTCGACCCTTTCTCGTGGCAGGTCCAAGATTGATGCGAGATCATCAAGATCCATCTGTGTATCTAGCAATTGCTTGAGTATCTGGCCCCGGAGCTCGCGATTGGAACCTTTAAAAGGCTGCGGCTTGGAGCCGGCCTTGATTTTTTGCTTGCGGCCTGCCTTCTTGCCTTCCCTCTTGAGTTTTACCCCGTAGTCCATCAATGCGTAATACCACGTGCGGGGGTCGGTCCTGTCCAGCGTGGCCTCGACAATGGGCAGGATCTTTGTATCCTCGCCACCTCTCTCCTCGCCGAAGAAAAAATGCGTGTACACCGTTCTTATGTTGGTCTCGATAAAGACAACGGGTGCGTTGAATGCAAAAGCCGCGATGGACGCCGCCGTATTTGGCCCGATGCCCTTGAAGCGCCGCAATTCCTCCGGAGTCCGGGGGAGGATGCCACCGAGTTCGTTCGTCACGCGTTCAGCAATCGCCTTGAGGGCCAAGGCCCGTCGGTTGTAGCCGAGCCCTATCCATTGCTTGAGAACATCCTCGGTCGATGCCGCCGCGAGCGCCTCGAATGTCGGAAACTGGTCGATGAAGGCCAAGTACTTTTCGACCACGCGGTCGGCTTGGGTTTGTTGCAGCATGATCTCAGAAACGACGACCCTGTACGGGTCCTGGTAGTGGGCGGGTTCGCAAAACGGGAAGTGCCTTCCACTTGCAACATAATGCTTCTTGATGATGGCTTGGAACACGCTGATAGTTTCGGTGCATAGTCCTTTTTCCTGCAACAGGATCCTGAAGCGCATTGCCTCGTCGGGAATGAGTTGCTGCTGCACCATGGTCACGTCTGAAAAACAAGGCGAGGTTTTAAGATGTTGTTCGAGTAAAAGAAATCGTGATTGTAGCAGAAAATGTCGAGCCCGCTACGTTTCTCTCGCGCCCGAACAAGTTTCTTGTCGTCGCGCGTTTGGAAAGTGGTCAGGAAGTCGAAGCTCACCTAGCAGATCCAGGACGGTTGAAGGATCTGCTCTATCCCGGCGTGAATGGCTGGGTCGTGCACGTGCTAGGTCCGAACCGGAAGACTGCTTATGATTTCATTGCCGTGAAGCACGAGGACATCATCGTGAGCCTGGACACGCGCGTGCCGAACCACCTCGTACGGGAGCTCTTGGCATCCGGTTGGCTATTCCCCGATATCACATTCGATGAAGTCAGGCAGGAATACCGTCATGCGAGCAGCCGCGTTGACTTCTACTGCCGCCAAGACACCACTTCTTACTTGATCGAGGTCAAATCAGCCGGGTTCGTGGATGATGAAGTTGCCTTGTTTCCCGATGCACCCACCAAACGGGGCACGCGGCACGTCAAGGAACTTATATCGGCCATCGGGGAAGGATACACACCAATAATCGTCTTCGTCATCCAGCGGCCAGACGCGAGCTCGGTCTCGTCGAATCGGGGCATCGATCCTGCATTCTCGAAAGCGTTATCGGAGGCGTGGGAAGCCGGAGTGCGAATGGTGGCCTTTACCAACCGGCTCGACATCGATGCTGGCGGAATGCTGCGAATAGAGCCGATCTGCACCGTTCCTGTCCGCGTTTGAAGCCTTTTAACTCCGCGGGACACGACCGGTATGTATGGTATCGTCATTTCGAGACCGAGTGCTCGCCACGTACGCGCGGGAGCCGGTCGATCAGGTCGTGTTCCAGCCCCGAATCAGGTTTTGGTACACTGGCAACCACGTCAACGTTCCCGCTGCCAAGCATGACCCTTCATGGAAGCGGTTTGACAAGACCATTCCACCCACGTTTTTCGGCATGGACCTGCTCGAGGTACACGATGCCCTGAAAGCGTCGATCCGTTACTGTGCCGAAACTCTCGGCATAAACCTCTTCAACACGTCGTTCAAGAAGGGCACCGATGTCAAGATTCATACTTCGAGGGATGCAGATGGTAGCTCGGTCACCACGCACGAAACGCCAGTTGGCTCCGTGACCGAAAGACACAAATTGACTAGCGTCGGGGGAAGCTATCCCATCGAACACCCCGTGAAGAACATAGAAGATCTGGAAGTGATCGAGTATATCGAGGCCGAGACCGAGTTTTCCTTCAACGCTCCCGGTTTCGAGCTCGCCGACGAGGTGCTTGAAGGCCGAGGAGTGCCCCAAGCCTACTACCGGCGGTCCCCGTTCATGCGATGCGTGTTGAACTATCTCGGGTTCGAGAACACGGTCTTGTTCCTGCAGCGCCACAAGCAGGCCATGCTCGACTTCATGGCCTTTCTCGGGGAGCAGGATGACGCCATATACGAGACCATCGTGAGGTGCCCGGTCAAGATCCTCGACTTCGGCGAGAACATCGACGCGAATCTCGTCCCGCCCCGGTACTTTTCGGATTATTGCATCCCCTATTACAACCGGCGCATCAAGCAGCTGCACGACGCGGGGAAGTACTGCCATATCCACATGGACGGGTCACTCAAGGATTTGCTCCCGCTCATCAAGGATACCGACTTCGATGGCATCGAGGCGGCGACGCCGGAGCCCCAAGGCGACGTGACGGTCGACGAGTTGAAAGAGGCTCTCGGAGACAAGATCCTGCAAGATGGCATCCCTGCAACACTCTTCATGGAGCAGTTTTCGGCAACTAGGCTCGAGGCGACTGTCAAACGGCTGGTAGAACTCTTCGCGCCGAATCTCATCATCGGCGTGAGCGATGAATTGCCACCCAACGGCCAGATCGGGCGGTTCGGGATCATCACGCGCATCTTGGACACCATGATGCCCTGATCCTCGCCCGCCTTTTCCTGTTATTGGGAATTCCCATCAATTTTTTCTGCAAAAGAGAGATATTTCACGAGACCCTCGAATTAGACCTCGTCCTTCCTATTCTTGAAGATATTCATCAAGTTATTTTGTATGCCCTCAAAAATGTTTATCCCGCGCCTCCGCAGGTAGACATATTCTACCGTCATTATGAACGTCTCGACGATCACGATGATAGCGGCCATCGCGATCTCGTAGAAGAGAGGGACGAAGATGATAGTCAGGACCAAGCAGAGGCTAAAGGCACCTGCGTACACTGCGGTAAACGCCCGCTTGTAATTCAGGGCAAGCATAATCTGCATGCCAAGGGTGTTGTTTATCACGAGGATCACTGGCAAGATGGATTGAATTTTCAAGATGGCGATAATTTGTGTTAAATCCTTGTGAATCCCAACCAAGGCCAGCCCCAATGGTAGGAAACCGGATAAGAAAAAGATGCCCAAGAAGATAGCGATGCCCAACCCCAGCAGCAGGATAAAAAATTTTTTAACGAACCTCAGGGCTTGATCCTGTGAGTCTTGGACCAATTTGGTGACCCTTGGAAAGACAACTGTCGTGATCGTGCTGATCAGGCCTTGGGCCGCGGCGATGATGGTCGTCGCAAGGGAATAGTATCCGACGATGGCCAAGCCGTTGCTCAGGTTACTCACGAACAACCCGAGGAAAAGAACAGGGGAATAGGAGTAAATACTAAAAATCATGATTTGGATGAACATCCAGGCCCCTTCCCGGAGCTGGGTTCTTATGGCCCTCACGGACGGCAACTTGAATCCTATCCCGAAGGCGCGCTTGATGACGATGACGTTCAAGATACCGATCAAGACCATGTACGACATTTCAAATACTGCAGCTATCCAATAATCGGTGAAATTGTGAACGAACAAGATCAAGCAAATCATGTAAATAAAATAGCTCACAAGATAATTGTACGTGATATATTTGAAACGCTCCATGCCTTGGAAGATAAAATTCGAAGTGGTCGCGTAGCCAAACAGGATTCCGAAGAAGATAATATAGACCTGCCAGAATTCCCCGTAGGGAAATAATCGAAGCACGATCATTGGAAAATAGACACCGGCGCACACGAACACGAACACGAGCTTCATGAACACGACCGTGCCGTAGATTTCTATCAGAAATGCCTTGTTATTCCTGTTCATGGAAACTTGGCGTGTTGCCGGGATGTTAAAACCATATTCGACGACAATATCAAAGTATAGAATGATCGTCGTACCGAAACTCAACAATCCATAATAATAAGGGCCAAGATACTTCCACAGCCAGAGATATTGGATGAACTGCAGGATATACTTCCCAATATACAATACGAAGGACGCGATTATGTTCCTGAGAAGCTGGCGATAGCGCGGACTCCTGATCCTGTCCCTGAAGTAAGCCATGATCCGATCCACTTTTCGCAGTGATGCTCGATTAATTCTCCTGCCACTTTATGGCGTTTTGGAACGTGCCTCTGGTGAGTATCTTCAGCAACCCCGCGAAAAGTGGATAGGGAACCAGACGTGAATGTCAAATAATCGGTGTTGCATTTCCCGATCGTTCACATGCCATACAGACCCGGTTGATAACCTTGACCTACTCCATCTTCTGCCTCGTCTCGCCGGACGTGCTGTCCCGGTTGAGCGTGCTCGAGGACCTTGGCGAGGGCAGCTTGGCGGGGTATCTTGCGGCGTTGTCAAACCCGGGCCCGTGGTTTTACTTCCGCGTGAACACGCTTCGGACCAGCCGGCAGGCATTGCTCGGGGCGCTGAACCGCGGGGCCGGGAACGGCGCCCGTTACGAGCCGGATCCTGGAGTTCAGGAAGCCATCCGCATCTCGATCGAGGGGCCACGGGATGTACGTCCCGTGCCGGGCCGTATAGAGATCGACCGGTTCAACGCCGAGTCGGTCCTGAGCGGCGGGCCCGTGTATGCCAACGGGATCGCGAGCCAGCCTGCCCCCTTCCGGGCGAATGATGTTCGAGCGGTTTACCACCGGTTCACGACTCCATGGGACGGTGTCGAACACGACGTTTTCTGCGGGAATGGCACGGCCATTATGCCCGATCGAAAGGCCGTGCGGGTGCAGCGCGGCGTCGTGTTCAAGATGACTGACCCGTGGTTCCGCACGCCGCCGTTCCAGACCACGCCAGCGTTCAAGGATGGCCTTTTTTTCGATCAGGTCCTGCCATCGATGCTCGTTTCCAAGGCCCTCGCCCCGAAGCCAGGGGAACGCGTGCTCGACGTGTGCTGCGGTGGCGGCGGAAAAACGACGCACCTCGCCCAATTGATGAAGAACCGGGGCGTGATCAAGGCCATCGACCGCAATGTCGGCAAGATCCAGCAACTCCAAGAGCGCGTGGATCGCATGGGCCTTGATTGCATCACCCCGATCACGGGTGACGCAACCAAGCTGAAATCGATCCTCGGCCGGTTCTCACCGTCCAAGGTGCTGGTCGACCCGCCTTGCTCGGCCCTCGGGCTCCGGCCCAAGCTGTGCATGGCCGATACGAAGCGGGATCTCGACATTTTTTGGGGTCTCCAAGAACGAATCACGCGAAATGCAATTGACATTATGCCGCAGGGCGCGACGCTCGTGTACAGCACCTGCACGGTCACGCACGAGGAAGACGAGCGGGTCATCGCCCGCTTGGTCGGTTATGGTGATGTGAAAATCGTGGAAACCAGGATCACCCTAGGGCATCCCGGGCTTGCAACCGATACGCTTTCTGCTGAGGAAACCGATCGGTTGGTCCGATTCTACCCTCACCTCGACGAAACCGTCGGATTTTTTATCGCGAAGCTCGAGAAGTTGTAACGATGAAAGATATAGTGTGGATTGGCCGGTTCCGCGGCTCGGGCGGCTTCGCCACGGCGGCTCGAGAATACGTCTTGGCGACGCGGGAAGCGGGCATCGACCTTCGCATCGCGCCACTCATGGAAACGCTCGAAAACGACGATCCACTTCACGCGTTCGAGGCCCCCCTGCCGCTTCCGGACGACACGTTCCGCATCCTGAACCACCAGCCAATCATGGACCCAGACGCGCAGGCCTTCCTCTCTGTCTGGGAATATGATCGTATCCCCAACGAATGGGTGGACAGCTTCGACCAGGCGGTGGTCGTCATGACGCAGTCAACGTTTTGTCGGGACATGTTCGCCTGCCAAGTCTCGGACCCGTCGAAGATCCACGTCGTGCCCTACATCGTGCCAGCGCAATATCGCCCGAAGGGAGATGTGTATCACTTCGCCCCGCCTGGCACGTTCGTGTTCGGCTCGGTGTTCGAATGGGTCCCCCGCAAGGTACCCGAGCTCACGATTCAAGCATTCACCGAAGAATTCGGGCCGGAAGAACCCGTCCGGCTGGTGCTTCGCACGTCGCACCCCGAGGGCGAGGATACCCGCGCGATCGTTCGCAAGTTGTCTGACGATCCCCGCATCATCGTGCTCCCGTCGGCCCTACCCGAGCTCTCTGGCTTCTATCGCGGGCTGGATGCGTGCACCTGCTGCACTGCGGGTGAAGGTTTCAACCAAACACTGGCCGAGGCCATGGCTTGCGGGATCCCGGTCATCGCTTCCCGGCACAGCGGGAATCTCGATTTCATGGACGACTCCAATTCATACTTGGCCGACGTGGAGGACTGGAGCCCCGTGCCCGGAACCGACGTGGACGGCGAGTGCCTGTACTGGCGGAAGCCCGTTGTGGCCTCCATCCGCGAGTGTATGCGCAAGGTCTACACCGAGATGACCGAGCTAGGCACCGCCTCCAAGCGTGCCGACCCGCGGTCGTTCAGGGCCAAGTATTCCCGGGCGAAAATCGGTGCTACAATCGCCAAGTTGCTCCGGGACTATGCAACATGAACGGCCATCAGTCCACTTCCATCATTTTTCGGAGCAGTGTCACGATATCGTCAGGCCGTCCCAGCAAGTGACCGTGCGGGACCTGGACGAGGTTTTCGCCCTTCTTCAAGAGCAAAGTTGGAAATCCCTCGGCCCCGACCGCGTCCAAAAGCATGCGACAATGGTCGAATTCCTCCCGGACCGCCACCCACGTGGACGAATCGTAGAACCGGTTGAAGAACTGGACTGGCGAAATCCCAAATTGCTTGACTATTGGGACGTATGCCAACCAACCCGTCAGGTCTTGGCCCTCAACGAAGCGGGCCTGCTGGGCTGCTTGGAGAAACTCCAGCAGGTTTTCGGCTTGTAATTGCTTGAAGGCATGGTGTGCGATTGCCGTTGGCGTGGAATCGTGCACTACGTCGTCGTTCATGACGATATTGTCGTGATATTCCTTGCTAAAAGGTTGACCAGTGAGATCGTGGATGCGCCGGTCGTGTTCCAATGCGATGGGTCGAATTTCTGGCATCGGGTGCGCGTTCTCGCCGGTGAACAGACCGCCGTGCATGAGTGATATGCTAATTTCGCTACCAAACACCGCCTTGGCGCGGGCAATGATCGGCGTGGCGCCGTAGCACCAGCCGCACAGCGTGTCAAAAATATAAATCAATTGGTGGGAAATCTCTGCACCTGGCACGGATATTCACCTTGGTTGTTCCATTTTAACGGATAGTAAATATGCTTCATTATGCCCATAAGGGGTGCTTACTGAGAAGCGTTGTGAAGTTGCAGAAATTATCTCTCAAATGCGGAAAATTTTTTACTTTTACAGAACATTGATTGATTTGGCAGACATCTCGAGGTGGAAAAAACGTCGTTTATGAATATTGTCACGATAACAGATCGCGGAACGATTACCATCCCCGCTAACCTCCGAAAGAGATTAAACTTGGAAGCTGGTGCAGAAATCGCTCTCATCGAGGATGAAGGAAAATTGGTCTTTGTCCCGATCGTGGATCTTGAAAACCTTCGAAAGGATCTCCCAACGAGAAAGGAAATGGAAGATGAACTGGAAAGATCGTATGACATCGAATTGGAGCTTGAAAGATAAATGAATGCTGGATGCGTGGACACGGGTGTTCTTTCCATCTATTTCTCAAACGAAGTAACAGATGCCGTGAAAAAACTGATGGAACAATGCAAGAGCGGTGAAAAGGAATTGCACGTCTTGAAGCCGGTTTTAGTCGAGGCCTTCAAACACGTTTGTTATAGCAAAGGAATTGACATAGCTCGAACGACCATCGCGTCGTTTCTAAAAGACGTTCCAGTAATTTTAGCCGATTTGGATATAAATCTCATATTCAAGGCGGGAACGTTGAAATGTCAAAATGACCAAGTATTATCTTATATCGATTCGATGTGCATCGCATACGCCTTGAACTTAAAAATTCCCCTGCACACGACAGAGAAATTGCTGAAAAAGATTCCTAATTCTACCTTGGAACGGTTGAAAGTCGTGAAGTACAAGTTTTGAAGTAAAAAAAGAATTGATGTGTCGAACGCCTACAAATGGATGCCCAGCATCGGCAACGTGAGGAAGGAGGTCAAGATGATCCAGAACACGAACAGACAGGTGCCGATCACGGCGATGATGAACCCCCTCTTGTTGATCGCGTTGTCTCCCTCCGTTTTCCTTGACGTATAGGCGATCTGCATTGCCATCGGCGCGAACACGCCGACGAACAGGCCGAGGATCGCCAGCTTCACCGAGAAAATGGATTCCGACTTTTTCTCATGGTAAGCCTCGTCGCGGTTGATGATGTTCAGCCACTGCGGGTGGTAGAACAGACGGTCAACGTCGATCTTGCCATGTTCCCACCACTTCAGGTTCGTCCCTTGGGTTGACTTGGCCTTTACCATGAGCGGCCCGAACATGGCGGAGACTTCGCCCATCATCCACTCGATACCGCCGATATACCCGACCTTCTCCCACGCGATCAGCACCGCGCCAACACTTAGAACGGAAAGGGTCAAGGCGAGAATCGTCCAGCCGGCCGACAGAGATGTGCCAGTAATCGATCTCCCGGTGGCAAAGAACGGCGCACCCGCGAGCAGGCACACGACATAGACCGCAGGGATGGAGATGAACCGGTGCCACGCATATACCGAAAATGCGGGAATGCCGAACCGGCGGATGAACCCGCTCTTCCGGCCGAAAGAATCGCCGATGCCGCGGTACTCGATGAGCCGAATGAGCATAAACACGATGAAGATCTCGCCCGCCAGCAGGAAGCACCACCACGGGATCCAAGCCCCGTCCAAGCCGTTGTTGATGCCTGTGATGTCGCCGACCGAGCTCACGGGCAGGACCGAGCTGAAGCCGACGTGCAGGACCGGGATCATAACAAATCCCGCCACCATTACGAAGAGGGCCGACAGCATGCCGTAGCGAGGAACATGGGGGTCAGGATGCTCTTTCGCGGCCTCCGAGACCAGCAGGATGCCGATGATGTTGCCCGCGAAGGACATAGCTAGGAAGGGAAATACGGGGGTGTCGGACCCGCCAAGCATCATGAGGAAGAATGCACTGATGTAGCCAAGGAAGCCCGCCCCGGGCATGGGCATGTCCACTTTGTAATCGCTCGCGTACGGGGCGCCAACCCACGCGTTCGGGAAGCCCGCCGGGCCGACGGCCTTGCAAAAGTTCCAGATGGGCTGGGTCAGCGCGGCCACCACGATGGCCAGCACCGCATAGACGAGCATGTTCCGCACGTGTTTCTTGAAGCCCCCGCCGTAAGACAGCACGGCTTGGATCAGGGCCGTAAAGATCATGCCGAATGCCAAGCACATGACTGGTGTTTCGGAGAAGGCATGCCAGACGATACGGGTGACATCAAAAACGTGGCCGTTTAGCCCACCGATCGTCCCGAGAAACCCGTAAAATTGGAAGAAACCCTCGACCAAGAACGAAAACACGAGCAGGATGATTCCCCCGATGAGCTGTTTGAGGATGACCTGCTTGACCGGCTTTCCTTCTTCCATGGCTTTTTGCATCGAGATCATGTTGCCCGTGCCCGAGATGAGGATGAATAAAGAGCCAAATGAGCCGAAATAGCCGATGAGCACTAAGATGACGAGCACCGATATAGGATTATTGAACACGTTTGTAGTGAGGGTGCCTATATTGTACACATCCGTGAAGATGTGCACGATCACGTTGGCAAAAATGGCAAATCCCCGAATAAAATCGATGGATGGAAATCTTGACAGGGGTTTCGCCACAGACACAATGGCCCCGTTGACATACTTGGGCCCTGTAGAGACCTGTTCTGACATGATGTGGCTCTTCGTCGAAGTTGGAGATATTCCTTCTGGTCAACGCCTCCGACCATCATGCTTCGCACGGCTTGCTTTAGCATTCCTGCAGGATGCGGGCGCTATGGGGTGGATTCCAATTAATTCCTGCCTATTTTGCCCTGCATTTCTCACAAAGGTAATAGATGTTAACGAGCTGGCCGTGCGGTTGTATCCCCGTCTCTTTGATAATCTCGCTCCATGCGCCTTTTAGCGTCTCGCTTGTTGCATCCTTGATGTCGCTGCATCTGGAGCAGACCAGGTTGATATGGAGATCGGTATTTGGATCGTAGCGGATCTGGCCCTCCATGGTATCTACCTCTTGGATGAAGCCTTCCGCCTTCAATAAAAGCATGGTCTTGTAGACCGTGGCCAAGCTCATGGTGGGATACTCTTTTTTTACCGTGGTGTAGATTCGCTCGACTGACGGGTGATCCGGGCTAGACATGATGAGCCTGCAGATGGCAAGTCGCTGGGGCGTGAGCCTGTACCCCCTTTCCTTCAGCGTTGCCAGCACGTCGTCAATAGGCATGAGTGTCCACCTTGAGAATGACTTATATACGGCATTGAAGGCATTATATTTGATCTAGAAAGAGTAGATAAGAACGATTGTTTGGTGACAATTGTTATTCGTTAGATCAGATGCTTTTACAAGGGTGGTTCTATGAGCAATGAAAACGAAAAAGAAGGCACGACGAACCGAGACTGGTGGCCGCACCAGTTGAATCTCGATATCTTGCGCCAACATTCCTCCAAGTCCAATCCGATGGGCGAGGATTTCAACTACGCGAAAGAATTCGAGAGTCTCGACTTTGCGGCTGTGAAATCGGATCTCCGCGAACTGATGACGAATTCGCAAAGTTGGTGGCCGGCGGACTTCGGCCATTACGGACCATTGTTTATCCGCATGGCATGGCACAGCGCCGGCACCTACCGCATCAGCGACGGCCGCGGCGGTGGAGGCCACGGCAACCAGCGCTTCCCGCCTCTTAACAGCTGGCCCGACAACGTCAACCTCGACAAGGCGCGCCGGCTGCTCTGGCCGATCAAGCAGAAGTATGGCCGGAAAATTTCTTGGGCCGACTTGATGATTCTCACGGGCAATGTCGCCTTAGAGTCGATGGGTTTCAAGACTATCGGTTTCGGCGGCGGGCGTGAGGACATATGGGAACCGGAAAAAGATGTCTACTGGGGTTCTGAGAAGAAGTGGCTGGATGACAAGCGCTACTCCGGCGAGCGGGATCTCGAAAATCCACTCGCTGCCGTGCAGATGGGCCTGATTTACGTGAACCCGGAAGGCCCCAATCGCAATCCGGACCCGCTTGCGGCGGCCGTTGACATTCGGGAGACCTTTGCCCGCATGGCCATGAACGACGAGGAGACGGTCGCGCTCATCGCGGGCGGGCACTCCTTCGGCAAGACGCACGGCGCCGGCGATGCGAAATATGTTGGGCCGGAGCCGGAAGCGGCCGGCATCGAGGAGCAGGGTTTGGGGTGGAAGAGCAGCTTCGGCACGGGAAAGGGCGACGACACGATCTCTAGCGGCCTGGAAGTCATCTGGACCAACACGCCCACGGAGTGGAGCAACAATTTCCTCAACATCCTGTTCGGTTACGAATGGGAACTGACGGAGAGCCCGGCTGGCGCGCGCCAGTGGACGCCGAAGGATGGCGCGGGCGACGGTACCGTGCCTGATCCCCACGATCCATCCAAGCGTCGTGCGCCTTCCATGCTGACCACGGACCTTTCGCTGCGGTTCGACCCTGTCTACGAGGAGATTTCACGGCGCTTCATGGAGAATCCGGATCAGTTCGCGGATGCGTTCGCTCGGGCATGGTTCAAGCTGACCCACCGCGATATGGGCCCGCGCACGCGTTATCTCGGCCCGGAGGTTCCGGCCGAGGACTTCATCTGGCAAGACCCGATCCCCGCGGTCAATCACGAACTGGTTGATGCAGAAGACATTGCCTCCCTCAAGAACGAGATACTGGCTTCTGGCCTGTCAGTGCCGGAACTGGTTTCGACAGCATGGGCCTCGGCGTCAACCTTCCGCGGTTCCGACAAGCGCGGCGGTGCCAACGGTGCCCGCATTCGCCTGGAACCGCAGAAGGATTGGGAAGTCAACCAGCCGGACCAGTTGGCCAAGGTTCTCGAGACGCTGGAAGGCATCCAGAGCACGTTTAACGGTGCCCAGACGGGCGGCAAGAAGGTATCGCTGGCTGACCTGATCGTTCTGGCCGGTTGCGCGGGTGTGGAGCAAGCCGCGAAAAATGCTGGGCAGGAGGTGACGGTATCCTTCACGCCGGGACGCATGGATGCCTCGCAGGATCAAACGGATGCGAGTTCATTCGCCGTGCTCGAGCCGAAAGCGGACGGTTTCCGCAACTACCAGAAGACCCGCTTTGCCGTTTCAGCCGAGGAGTTGCTGGTTGACAAGGCGCAATTGCTGAAGTTGACCGGCCCTGAGATGACCGTTCTCATTGGCGGCATGCGCGTCTTGAACGCCAACTTCGGGGGATCCCAGAACGGCGTCTTCACCAAGCGGCCAGAGGCACTCACCAATGACTTCTTCGTGAACCTGCTAGATATGAGCACGACGTGGAAGGCAACCACGGAAGAAAACGACGAATTTGAAGGGTATGATAGCGAAACGGGTGAACTCAAGTGGACCGGCACGCGTGTTGACCTCATTTTTGGGTCGAACTCCCAGCTCCGAGCAGTGGCGGAAGTCTACGCTTGCGAGGACTCCAAGGATAAATTCCTGCACGACTTCGTGGCGGCGTGGACCAAGGTTATGAACCTTGACCGTTTCGACCTCGCCCGATCGTAGCGCTATCGAAAGGAACGGTGAATGTCAACGGAACCATACATCGGAAACATCGAAAAAGAAACCTTGGATAACACGTATTTCAGGCACGTGCTGCACACGGGCACCAACGCGCAGCTCGTGGTCATGTGCGTTCCACCGGGGGAGGAGCTCGGCAACGAGGTCCACCCGCAAGTCGACCAGTTCTTCCGCATCGAGCAGGGCGAGGCAAAATTCATCTTCAACGGCGAGGACGAGCACATCGTCGGGAACGGCGAGGCCGTAATCGTACCTGCGGGGACGTACCACAACGTCGTCAACAACTCGGATTCCGAGGAGTTGAAGCTCTACACGATATACTCGCCGCCAAACCATCCGGATGGAACGATACACGAGACCAAGGCCGATGCTGAAGCGGCCGAAGAAGCAGAACATTAAACCGGTCGTGCAAGATCAGATTCCAAGAACCTGCATCTTTTTTTTTATTGATTAGTGAAAAAAATTAACTTATTCATAATTCTCGGATTTTTTTTCAGCGGCGTGTCGAACCGCGCCCGTGCCCATCTTTTGGTTCCAGATCAATTCCATGACATAATTGATGCCGGAGAGAACTTGCCATCGCATGGTCTCGGCATCGTCCTCATCGAGATTTTTCCGGTCCTTGATAGTCGTGAAGGCCTTCTCGAGATGCTCGATGAAAACGTCATCACCGCTAAGGGCCGCGAGCTCCAAGCAATCCTTGCAGAAGTCAAGGAAGAACTCGAACAAGTCTTCCGTGATCATGTGCTCGACTTCCTGGTCGAGCGTGGTCATGACCTCATCGAGAAGCGTCGCGGGCTTGTCCTTGACATGGACAGGGTTTTTGAACAGTTGGTAATACACGGCCAGTTTCGGCTTGAAAGCGAGAGAGAGGTTGATCTCCTGCACGTTTTCAATGATCGCCTCGACTTGGAGAAGCCATTTCACCTCGCTCGTGTGCATACCCGCGAGAGCCAGATTATCAAGGTCGCCGTGCAGCATGACAAACTCGGACTCGAACGACGCGGCAATTTCCTCCACCCTTCTGTCATCCTCTTCCTTGGTCTCCTCCTGGGTTTTGTCATCGAGCTTGGCAAGCTCTTCGCTGAGCTCGCGCACGTGAGCCATGATTCGTTCCAAGGTTTCGTCTACATCGGCAACGAGTTGCTCGTATACATCCGTTTCCCTGAGGCCGGCCTCGATGGCCCCCCTCGCGAGAAACGCGGTGTACAACTCTTTTTTCGGGGATAGCAGGCCAGCTGCTTTTTCGACCTCATCAGCGAGCAATTCCGCAGCCTCCTCCTTCTCGCCTCGCAGCGCGTGGCCCACGGCCACGTTCGCGGCCGCTGACACACGCGTGAACGGGTCACGGATGGTCCCCAGGCGGTTCTTTGCCCAAACAAATTGTTCCTCCGGCGACCTGGTCTCGTAATCTACAAACGCGAACGCACGAACGCACGAGCCCAGGACCTCGTCCCGCTCGACCGGGTCCTCATCCACGATGTCCATCAGGCGGTCGAGATCGAGGAGCAAGAATTGGAGCTGCTCTGGGCGCCATTTCAAGGCATCGACAATCTGGTTCGTTAGTAATGCGACCGCACTACCCCGCTCCCCATAGCTGATGGCTTCTACCTCATCAATGATCTTCGAGAATCTTTCCCTGAACGCGTCGATAAATTCTTGATTCATATCCGTGTTCGCATATAACCTGACGAATTCTGCCTGAGCCATGAAGCCGTAATAGTTGTGTAGCTCCTCGTCGTGGAGATCGTCCCGTGCTGCGAGCAGCGCGTCTTGGAACCAAGTACAAAGGCGATCGATTTCTGAAACGTTAGCCTGCGGGTTTGTGTTGATGTAGGACTTCACGATGACGGCAAATTGGCCGGCATTGATCAACCAGTCCTCGAATTCGAATTCCTCATCCCCGGCGTAGAATCTCAGCTCCAGCTTGTTCACCATGTCCCACGGATCAAATTTTCCTTCGAGAAGATCGCAGAGATCGCCGAAGAGAGGCGCGAGATCGCTATCGGTGAAGAGCATGCCGATGATCGTGCGAAGTTGCGTGGCGGGAAGTTTTATCGGAGGCATAGTCGTAAGGATAATTCGTTTTCTTTCATTAAATACATATATTCGTGCGCCCTTAACTGATCTGCAACAGGTGTGCAATCGTGGCCAAGGAAGACGACCGATTCCTGCTGGATGATGTTAACGCCGCGGATGATGATGAAGCCGATGAAGGCAGGGATAGCATCGATCCCCACGACAAGCGCAGGAAGCTCATCTGTTGCATCGTGGTATTGCTGGTTCTCTCGGTGATCTCGATTGTCGTACTCGGGGTGCTGCAATAGGTTACATTCCATATGTTGCTTATCGCTTTCAGCTTTTGGTTTAGAAACCTGCTGGATGACCCAGTGTTCCGTTCAGGATTGCTTCGTGGATGAGAATCGGGATATTCGATTTTTAGGCCAGCCTGAATCCAGCCCAGCAATTACTATCAGGAAGTCTACAGCCTAAAGACAACAGCACTTCAATGAAAAGAACTATATCTACCCGGATGGAAGGAGATACTGTATGACTGATGAAGTGATCTCCGAAGCGCCAGTTCCGGAGATCCCAACACCTGCCAAGAAGGGCGGGATAAACGGTCTCGTCGATAAAGTAAAGAAGAAGTTTTCGGGCAAGAAAGCCGTCGTCCTTGAAGCTCATAACGAGCGAGAAGAGCTCTGGAACACGGTCGGTTATCACCGTATCACGGGTGGATTTTTCTATTCTTACATCTTGCTCATCGGCGGGGCGCTCGTCGCCCTGCTCACCGTCTCCGTGATCTTGCCCATCTTCATGCCTTACCCCCAGATCACCGGCTACCAGAACATCGTAACCGGGACCATCTTGGGCGTGTGGGTCGGCATGTTCGACCTTAATATGGGCAGCGGGGGAGGCCTGTCGGACGGCGTGACTCGGTTCATTGGCCAGTTCGCAGATACCAACCCGCGGCGCGCGCTGCGGTTTATGTCATTCTATATCTGGTGGGAAATGTGGATGGGACTCGTCAAGGTCACGCTCTTCATGAGTCTTGCCCTGTTTTTTTTCGTCCACACGAGTTTTGCATACCTGGTAGCTTTCATCATCCCCCAGGTGCTGGTCAACTACCCGGGCATGTGCGGCATCATGTCGAGCGCCCTCAATTCATTCCAGCGGGGTGACAAGAATGCATTGCTCGGCTGGTTGAATAGCACGGTCTTCTCAAACACGATCAAGCTGGTGTTCCTTGTCATCGGGAAGTGGTGGGGAGACACGCACCCGGTGTACGGCGAGCTTATGGGCATCACGATCTTCTACTGCATCAGCGGCCTCATCGACAACTTCGTGCCATTCCTTATCGGTGCACCCATGTTTGCCAAAGTGTTGAAGCCGCGTGGATTGCGGCTTCGGGAGATGTTCGACCCTCGGATGGACCGGACAGTGATCCGCCAGTGCCTGTCCTACACGGGAAAGCAGTGGATCGCAAGTCAAGCAATTAACATATTTAATTACTTCCTGAATCTCTGGATCTTCATCCAGCTCCCGTCGTGGGTCTTCTGGACGGGGCTGCTGTCCATTATAAACGTGTTCGGCAACCTGGCCAGCATGCAGGGTGGGATGATGAACTCAACCGTGCCCGCGTTCAGCGAGTCGTTCAATAACGGGAAGAAGGAACTATGCCGGTATTTCATCCACAACTCTCTCAAGTATTACACGTTCATCACGGGCTTCTTCGTCGTCTCGCTGGTCGTGCTCTCCAGCAACATTATCAAAAATCTTGTCATTGCCTTCCCGGGATTGCAATATTACGAAATGGCGACCGTCTTGGTGCCATCGGTCATCCTCACGAGCGTGATTAGCCCGCTGCAGGGCTTACCAGCCCATATATTCAACGCGTGCCACCGGCCGCTGTCGCCGTACATCCTGAACTTGATCACGACGCCGACGGGCTACGTTTTCATGTTCCTGTTCCTGTACTTGTGCGTGTGGACCAACACGCTGCCTGTGTGGGTCTACATGATGTATCCCGGGTTTTTCAACGGCATTATATACACGATCATCGCGTTCGCGTGGATCCAGAAATCCCTGCTCAAGATCGATTACAAGAAGATCGCGTGGCAGGTGATCATCTCCCCGCTGCTCGCGGCAGCCTGCTACGGCTTTGTCCTGTGGGGCCTCTCGTTGACCCTCTGGCCGTGGCTTAACAACGTATTCACGGTAATCATCGCTACGGCCTCCCATAGCGTGAATGATGGCAACCAGTACGGCGTGTTGGTGGGATCCCTGATTATGCTGTTCGCTGTGCTCTTCGCCTTCCCCGGAGGCATCTACGCGCCATTTTCTGGGCTCTTCGGAGCATGGGATGAGTTCACCCTGGAGGAGTTCCGAAAGTGCGCCCTGATCGCCGGCCCGAGCAAGGGAATAACTATGTTCATCTACAAGTCATTCAAAACCTTCTCCCGCATCTCGCCATGGTACAAGAAGTTCCCTATGAACGATTATGACGTCGTCCAGCGTGAAGCGGAAGAGCTCGTTGCCGAGGGCAAGGCAAACGCCATCCTTGGCAAGGGCAGGAGAAAATAGAACGACGACTATTGTTTTGCGTTCACTTTGCCTACTATCCTCGTGCCGGTTGGAATCGGGCGTTGGAGAAGGAGAGAAAGAGAAGGTCGTGGAAAACCACGACGCGCACGCCGCTGGGACCCTCCGTCGCGCAAGATATCACGCCCTTGGTACTTTTTGGGCACCATGGTGCGGCCGTTTTTAGCGGCTGGCCACGTCCATGACACACGTGGTCGACGGGACTGACGAATCGCAGCCGGGTGGCCAAGATTTTCGTCCCGATGTCGACAATGCGGATTGTCGAATCTCCTTGCTTATCGGGAAGGAGGTCACCGTCCCGTAACCCTTTCGGACACGGGTCGCCGAGTCCTTTTCAGGAATTTGGCAACTTCATAACGCATGAAACGCCGGGGGGCGCCATATTCGTTATTACTTTGACGGTATGCGTTATCCTTCTCTGCTTGTGTTGGTGCACAAGCAATCATCTTATCGCCATACCGGTATTTAAACGATGTTATTATCCTGCAAATATGTGTAATGCGGGCTTTCCCGACCGATCCTATCCCGATTTGCCCTTCTTGTGGCCCGGCTGGAAAATGTCGGAGCAGGACACCCTCTAAATCCCGCAGTTGGCGATCAATCTACCTTGCTCGAACGGTCCGTGCAGGCTGGTTTAGGAAAAAATAGGTCATTTTTCACGCGCTGGATTGGTAGCTCATACCGGTGGCCTGTTCCTCGTTAAAACATTGCCATAATAGCAGGTCCACCATGTACAAAATGGTTTCCTCGACGTTAATGTTCCATTTCGATGATGTCGCCACGAACCCCGCCAGCCCGTACTTCTGAACCATGGCTTGGGCCCGGGCTTGCATTTCTGCCAAGATTTGATCATCGACGAGATCGAGCTTCGTGCCCACCAATACGATGGGTATTGTGGGTGATGCATTCTCCCTGACGATCTTGATCCACTCTTCTTCGATGTTTTCGAGCGTGATGGGATCGTTCATGTCAAAGAGCAAGAATGCTGATGAAGCACCGTGGATGTACGAGGGTTGGATAAATCGAAACCGTTCTTGGCCACCGAGGTCCCACATAACCATACTAATCTTTCTATTCTGACGATCGAGCATTTGATTGTGAAATTGGACGCCGATCGTCATTTTCATATCTTCTACGAACTCGTTATACAGGTACCGGTGTAGCAAACTAGTTTTGCCGACGCCACCAGCCCCTCCAATGACGATTTTCCAAATATAATCAAATTGATTGCTTGACAATCCATTCTCCCCGAAGATGCGCTAAGCCAAGAAATTAATCAAGATAAGCTAATACTGTTTAAATAGATTTGCCCGTTATACGTCATCTCTGCCGTTTAGTGATGCGTCGGTACCACGAATCCTGAGGACAAGCCTTGCATCCTGCAACACTCGGTCGAGCGACCTCCCCTGCATTCCAGAACAAGTGACCGTCTTTTCAAACTCAGACAAAGTTGGACATCTGCCCAATATGCCCGAATTATGAGCCCCGGGAATTAATCCGAGACTTTTTGGGTCAAGACGGGGACCCTCCCCGTTGGCATGTAGCCGAGGGGATCGCACGACACGTCTTCGTTCTTCGGGGTGCCGCAAAGCGCGTTCACGTGCGACGTGGTCGCACGCGGCGAGTGCATGTTTTTCATGCACCGGCACCCGGATTGACCTGCCGTGGATTTATGGCGATCGCGGCAACGCGGAACTTGGCAGCCCGTGCCGGTGTTCAAGAATCACCACCCAATGTCATTAACTTAAGCATTTTGTCTCGATATTCATCTAAATTTCATGCGATACTGCATATATCTCACGCGCTCGGTTTGATTTAGTTTGCGGCGCGGGTTATGCCGGCCAGGTCGAATGACA